>ERZ795060.2780-NODE-2780-length-17201-cov-4.408550_pt1 | contig 17201 bp, 18 predicted proteins | sample MGYA00375144_ERZ795060 | MGnify/ENA primary metagenome ERZ795060 (study PRJEB30189, sample SAMN05720157) | activated sludge metagenome | isolation source: anaerobic digester from wastewater treatment plant | place: Japan | collected 2015-05-15 ...
CGGAGCACCCGTGCGACAGAGACCGATGCGGCCAGGGTGAGCATGAAGAGCTGCTCGATGGGTACCTGTGGCTGGAGGATGATCGTGACCCAGATACCGCCTGCCGGTGATACCCAGGCCCTCCCCATCCTGCCAATACCACCGGTCTGCTCTTCAGCGATGATAACCATGCCGTTCATCTCATCAATACCACCCTGCTCTGCGAGATCTTTGCCATACCAGATTGTGGACGGGATACTCTCAAAAAATCGCATCTTCCGCCCGATGAATCTGGTCTTTAGGTGCTTGTAAATAATATGGGGCCGATAATCCTGGTTTTTGTCATGAAGGACATACCCTTCCTCACCAGATGCGGAAATATCGTATCCAAGCTGTCGCAGCTCATTGATATGTTTCCAGACTGCCGACCTGGAAAGGGAGAGCGCCTCTGCTATCTCACTGGTCTCAACTGGTTTATCGGATTTTTCAAGAATTTCAAGGACTTTAAATGCCTGTGTATACATTCATATCACCGCTTTGCCCTGATCTGCTCTGTTGGAAGGGGGCAGGGATCTTTCCCACAGACCTGTTTTATGATGGTGGACTGGTGCTCCATGAGCGTTGCCAGGTCAAATATTCCTGTTATATCCACCAGTCCGATCGCTGCTATGGTCTTCCCTGCTTCATCCTTTATTGGGGCGACGATTACCGGGATTCCTTTATATTGTCCTGTTGACGGAGTAACTTTACGGATCTCTCCCGCCGTAAGGACCTCTTCAAGGATCGGGCCTGAATAGTCGTCATCAACAATTGCTCCTTCTTCTATCCGAATCCCCCGTCGTTCCAATGACCGGGCAGTCACCGGGAGTTTTCCCACCATCTCGTGAATTGCCATGCAGATCGGAATAAAGTCCGATGCTGCCGCCTGCTCAGATATGATATATCGGCTCATCATCTTCCCTCAATAATTCCCTTGTGTCAGATTACAATAATCCTTCGCTCTCACGTGCGCAGAACTCGCGGATAAAGCGATGTGACGGATATTCGTGCAGGCTTGCAACCAGAATCCGTCCTGATCCACAGGGGATGTCCAGCATGACCGGCCCTTGCGGTGCCTGCAGGATCACCTGACTTTGTATATCATCTCCCGTACCATGCACTGTACCATCGATTGATACCTCACCGTTTCCATCTTCAAGTATAGAAGGAATGGGGTGGTCACGTTGCGTCAGTGATGTTAAGGAAAAGCCGTACCGGTAGGTGATTGGAACCGGCAGCCAGTCATAGGCATCAAAGAGGTCTGATCCAGCTCCAAATGCAAGGAGTGTCCCTCCCCCCTCCACATACCTCCTGATACGGGGCCTGATCGCCCGGAGCGCTGCAAGGACACTGGTATGGCCGGGGCATGCAAATCCTGCCGGAATGACAAGGCCATGCAGCCTGCGTCTGAAAAAAGGTGCGGCGAGCAGATGGGGTGTCACAAGTTCACAGGTATGACCACAGTCTTCGATGAAACGGGTAAACAGTACCGGTCCGTCCCAGAGAACTGCCACCTGCAGAGCCATCTACCCTTTGATCACTCCGAGAGGTTCAAGCCGTGCCACAAGCCTGGAGAGACCAAGGGCATGAACCACCGATACCACTTCTGACGATGATTTGTATGCAGCCGGTGCTTCTTCCGCGATGGCGCCGTCATGCGGTGCCCTGACCATAATGCCGGCCTTACCCAGAGTCTCCCTGATATCTTTCCCCTGAATCTTCTTCTTTGCCTGGGACCGTGAAAGAACCCTGCCAGCACCATGACAGGTGGAACCGAAGGTCCGGCTCATGGCAACAGCGGTCCCTTTCAGGAGGTACGAGGATGAACCCATGCTTCCCGGGATGATGACCGGTTGACCTACCTGTTCGTAATCAGCTGGAACATCAGGGCACTTGGGACCGAATGCACGAGTTGCCCCCTTCCGGTGGACACAGACCCGTATCTTTCGTCCGTCGACGTCATGCTCTTCCATCTTTGCAACATTGTGGGCGACATCATACACGAGGCGGATGTCATCATACCCGATTCCGCACATGCCGGTCAGGACCGACCGCACCTGATGGGTGATGATCTGACGATTGGCCCAGGCATAATTTGCCGCTGCAGCCATACCACCAAAATATGCCTTTCCTTCCGGTGATGAGAGGGGTGCACAGGCAAGCTGCTTATCCGGGAGTGAGATGTGGTATTTAGAGACGGCACGTTCAAGCACCTCCAGATGGTCGGTACATACCTGATGACCAAGACCCCGCGATCCACAGTGCACCATTATGCAGATCTGCCCCTGCTCAACACCAAAGATCCGCGCCGCCTCCTCATCATAGATCTCCTCAACGACCTGGATCTCAAGAAAATGATTTCCTGCACCGAGTGTCCCGCTCTGGGGAACACCCCGTGACCTGGCCTTTCGTGACACGTGGGCAGGATCCGCCTCCTTCATCCGGCCCTGCTCCTCACAGTGGATGATATCTTCCTGGTTTCCATACCCCTCCTCCACCGCAAACAAAGCCCCGTCGGTCATCATATCATCAAGCTGTGTATCAGAGAGCCGAAGGGAGGAACGTGCTCCGACACCAACCGGGACTGCATCATAGAGCTTATCCAGAATCTCTTTCTTTTTTGAAAGGTCTGATGGCTGTAAGGGGGTTGAAAGAAGCCTGACGCCGCAGTTGATGTCAAAACCCACACCCCCTGGTGAGATCACCCCGGTATCGTACTCAAATGCCGCAACCCCCCCGATGGGAAATCCGTATCCCCAATGTATATCCGGCATTGCGAGGGAGTTTTTAATGATCCCCGGCATGGTTGCGACATTTGCAAGTTGCTGGAGAGCACCCTCCTCTAACGTTTTTGTGAGTGTGTCAGAGAGGAAGAACCGGCCAGGCACATGCATTCCAGGGATAAATCCGACCGGTAGCTCCCATTCATACTCACCGTTCCGTACAACACCGTCAATCATATCTGTCCCTCACACATCAAACAATACATCACAGGTATATTCATTCTGTTCCTTCCTGATGGAAAGGCCATACCAGGAGATACCTTTCACTTCCGTGCCTCCTCCATGAATTTTCGCGTCAAACGGCTCTCCCCGGAGGATTGCACTGACCTTTCCGTCCTCTATCTGAAATTCAAACGTGGAAAAGACAACATTCTGCACTTCAGACTCGTACAAGAGTTCAGAGAGAAACGCGTGAAGGAGTTCCTCGAGTGTTCTGCCGGTGACAGTGACCGATACTTCGTGCACCGGTTTTGCCGTTCCCCGGTACATTGTTTTCATGAGGGCTTGGCCTGCATCAGCAAAAAGGCCAGTGATATCCGGGGCCCTGATATGCATCAGAATGTCAGCGGTATGGTCTTTCTCAATAAAGCTCATCAAAATCCATGATATTCATCTGAAAACCCCTCATCCCTCATTCCGATGTGGTACGGGACAAGGCCCATATGGATATGATCAATGTACCTGGCCTGATACATGGATATATAAATGGTATGCTCGCCTGCTTTCAGTGCAAGGTCACTTGGTTTAGGGGGTTTATAAGAGATGGGAAGCAGGACCGGCCCGCCACATGATGTGGAGATTCGAAAATCAGTATTTCGCTCTTTTATATACTCGATCACCTCGTCGTCGATATGGATCGAGTAAAAACCAGCCTCTTCGTACAGGCCGGCTCTCAGTTCTGACATCCAAAACAGGTGATACGTGAGGGAAAAAAATGGTTGTGCTTTCCTGTGTTCACTTCATCATGATGCCCTCAAAATCCTCATCACCGACGGGAGATCCTTCTCCCTGAGCCGATATCGTCTGCACCGTCGTTTTTCATCACGAACCCCCTGGAGAATCCCTATACGCGATGAGATGAGTCCGATCATCCCACCGATCCGATGATATGAGATCTCATAGACAGGGGCAAGGCGTTCGTACACATCCTCAATGGTCAGTTCCTCATGCTCGAGAAAGAGAGAAAGGGCAGCATGTCTGATCCCACTGGTATCTCCTGATAACCAGGTTTTGAGTCTGCTCTCTACAAGATGCTGGCGTGCGTGAAATGTCATATTCTGCGGTTTTCAATCCGCTGATCATAAGCTTTCTTCTCAATGCTGCAAAATCTCTCTTTGTTTTGGTGATTGTGGGTATTCATCTGAGTGGTTTAATGAGCCCAGGGCTCTAACCCTTCTGCGCATGAATTTTTTCACCTATGATATCAGCTCCATCTCTCCGGTGAAGCTCTGTGTCATTCCGATGGTGATTCTGATGCTCTCACTGGTATCAGTCGGGATGATGTGGATAGAGACCGGTCTTCCGGTCAGCCTGGGTATAGAATTTCAGGGCGGTATCAGTGTTACCATAGTAACTGATGAAAGTCCTGAAATGCTCAAGGAATATTTTTCAGGATATCCTCTCATCAGCATCAATGAAGGTATTAACAACGGGAAGTATCTGAAGTTCGGGCCAATGAACGATGCGACCACGATTGAGTTTACCAAAAAGGTTGAAGAGAAATATTCCGGTGCAAAAATAGATCAGATCGGCTCATCATTTGGGAAAACCCTTCAGGAACAGGCCGTCATCGCGCTTATTATCTCATTTATCGGGATGGCAATCGTTGTGTTTGCCGCATTCAGGACCTTTGTTCCGGCGGCTGCAGTCGTTATCTCTGCATTTGCCGACATGGTCATGACCGGTGCGGCGATGAACATTCTGGGCATTCAGCTCTCACTTGGGACGACAGCCGCACTGCTCATGCTCATCGGGTACTCGGTGGACAGTGACATCCTGCTGACTTCCCGTGTCCTTAAACGGAAGGGGAAGTTTGACGATAAGATACAGGGTGCTTTTAGGACCGGTATTATCATGACCACCACAACCCTTGGGGCCATTCTTGCCATGTGGGTGATCTCTGCTGTCGGCGGGATTCAGATTATCTGGGAGATAGCATCAGTGCTTCTTATCGGTCTCTTCTTTGATGTCATGAACACCTGGCTTACCAATGCGGGTATTATCAAGTGGTACATGACCGAAGGGAAAGGCAGATTATCATCAGGCCAGCGGGGTGCATAAATGGAAAAAGACGCTTTCATCGACATGCTGAAGGATTACCGGGTTGCACTCTACCTGATTCTGCTGATCGCGTCACTCATTGTCATCTTTCCTCACCCCGGTCCGTCAGGACTTGATACAAACCTGCAGTTTGGTCTGGATCTTGATGGGGGCTCTTGGATTCAGCTTGAGTTTCAGTCTGCCATCGTGACATTCAAATCAGATCAGACATTAGACAAGTTTGTTCCTGCACTCAAAACCCGTCTTGATGCCGAAGTGAACCTAATCGATCAGAACACGCTTGAAATCAGAAAGGGCATATCTGAAGAGGAGCTTCGCTCAATATTCTCCGAAATGAATGCGGAACTTGTCTCATTCAATCCAGGAGTAACCAAAGAGACTGCTGATGATGTCAAACGTATCCTTGAGAACAAGATCAATAGTCTTGGAACGAGGGATGCAAAGGTCTACGTGATAACCGGGCTCAATGGGATCAGCCGCTATATCAGGATTGAGATGGCCGGAGTCTCCATGGGACAGGCACAGGAGATTGTCGGAAAGCAGGGCAAGTTTGAGATACGGATTCACACGACCGGCAATGAGACTGAACACGTCCTCTTTGGTGATGCCATCCAGTCGGTTGCAAACCCCTCCCAGACTCCGCCGAACAGTAATAACTGGGGAGTATCCTTTGTCATTACTCCGGATGCTGCAGAAGAGCTTCGTCAGGCCGCTATTCGGGTTGGAGCTACAAAGAAGCCTGAAGGTCATAATCTTGACATGATCCTGGACGGGAATGTGGTATATTCTGCTCCGCTCTCTCCGGATCTTGCAGCGGAGCTCCAGTCACGTGCTACCTCCAACCTCCTTGCCTCAACCGGTGTGGGCGAGGAAGGCCGGGAACAGGCAAAGCTTCTTGAGATTCATCTCCGGAACGGTGCGCTGCCGGTGGGTGTGACTATCGCCGGGTCAGGGTCGGTATCACCCGAGCTTGGTGACCAGTTCAAATTCTGGAGCGTTCTGGCAGGTTTATTCGCCCTTTTAGCCGTTGCAGTCAGTGTGTTTATCCGGTATCGCGAGCCGGGTATTGTCTTCCCGATGGTCCTCATCAATGGCTCTGAGATTATCATTCTGCTGGCATTTACGACGTTTTTTATGCAGCTGGATCTTGCAACCATCGCCGGTTTGATCGCGGTGCTGGGAACAGGAATTGATCAACTGGTGATCATCACCGATGAGATCCTCCACGAAGGAAAGGTCCCGTCACCAAATCTCTATCTGAAACGGCTGAAACGTGCACTTGGTATCATTGTAGCATCAGCAGGAACGGTTCTTATTGCCATGCTTCCCCTGGCGGTCATGGATCTCTCAACCCTGCGTGGCTTTGCAATTATCACCATACTCGGTGTTTTGGTGGGTGTTCTGGTAACCCGTCCGGCATACGGGCGGATTATTATGTCTATCCTCTCCAAATAACCGATACCATACTTTTATCTGTTTTTTTAACGCAATTCTGCTAAGGTGCAGCATGTCAAAACCGATTCTTATGGACTTCTATGCTGAATGGTGCGGACCGTGCAAACGAATGGGACCGATCCTTGAAGAGCTGAAAAAGCGGATGGGTGATCTCGTGGAGATCCGCAAGATCAATGTTGATGAGCATATGGCCGAAGCCCAGAACTACCATATCTCTGTTGTTCCGACGATCATCATCGAAAAGGATGGTATTGTTGTTCAGAAATTCCAGGGAGTGACAGAAGCTGATACTCTGGAATCGGTTCTCCGGCCGCTGGTGGCATAACGTGCGGGTTGGAATCGTCGGAGGTACCGGAGAGATTGGAGAAGGGATGGCTCTGCGGCTGTCCCGGATCATGGATGTGTGTGTCGGCTCACGGGATCCCTCAAAGGCACAGGAGACCTGTGACACCTGTCTCATTTCAGCAAAAGAGCGCGGTATTGACTGTTCGGTACAGGCCGGGAGTAACCAGGAGGTTGTCAGCGAGTCTGATGTTATCATCCTTGCTATTCCGTTCAGGCATCTCGAGTCTACGGTCAGGGGTATCACCGGATGGGAAGAAAAGATAGTCATAAGCCCAGTAAACCCGATGGAGCGCCGGGAGTATTTTGTGTACACCCCGCCGGCTGAGGGCTCTGCCGCTCTCTTCCTGCAGAAAATCCTTCCACCCTCGACCCGGATATGCACGGCATTTAACAATATTGCCGGAAACCGGTGGAGAGATATCACAAGCGAACTTGAGTATTCGGTTCCGGTCTGTGGGGATGATCCGGAGGCAAAAGAGATTGTCATGGGTCTGGTCAATCAGATCTCTCTTCTGAAGGCATATGATGCCGGCCCGCTCGCCACCTCCTCTATTGTTGAGAGTATTACTCCCCTCCTCCTGAATATCGCACGGTTTAACAAGATGAAGGATGTCGGAATCCGGTTTGTGTAAGATCAATGTCATCCGAAGAATTTACCCGTATTGGAAAACGTCTCTTCTCAGAGCATCTCATCGGCGGAAATTTTGGAAATATGAGTCTTCGTGATAGTGAGGAGAGTTTTCTGATCACCAGATCCGGATCATACCTTGATGACCCGGGGGAACTGGTCCGTGTGCCGCTCTTTGGTGATGTTCCATCCGACGCATCGAGTGAATGGCGGGTTCACCGGGCAGTATACCAGCAGACTCGGCACCGGGCCATTATCCATGCCCACCCGCCGTATGCTGTGGCAGCTTCACTGGTGATGGATGAGATCATTCCGCTTGACAGTGAAGGAAAAATGTTCTGCCCGACTATCCCGATAGCGGTTGGTGAACCTGGCAGCAGGGAACTTGCCGATGATGTGGCAGACTGTCTGGCGCTCACCGGTCTGTGTATCGCACGGGGCCATGGGACATTTGCCACCGGAAAAACACTGGAAGAAGCATATCTGTATACCTCTCTTGCTGAACATGCCTGCAGAGTTCTTTCACTGGTTCCTTCATTTCGGTGATTGCTTATGACACTTGAGGAGAAGATCGCATCTTTGAGTCCACGGCTCAGATCCCAGGTTGAGGATTATGTGGATTTTTTAATCAGCAGAATGCCTGATTCTGACCTCCCGTCCGTATCCCCGTTCTCTGATATGGATGATGAAGGGGAGGACAGAGCAGACGAATCTTCATTCTCCGAATGTAAGTCTTCACATGCTCAAAAACCATCGCCCCTGGTCAGGGGTCGTGCCGGTTCATCAGGAATTATTCTTGCGGAGGAGCGGCCGGTAGAAGAAAACCCTGATTACATCGATTTTGCTGACATCAACAGCAGGTTCGGGCATACCAAAAGTGAGGAAGAAAAGAAGGGACCTGGCCGTCTGAAGCGGTTTCTGGACTGGATGTAACTTATACAACCCGGGACGTGGTTGAGAGCTCGATACCCTTTCCGGTAATGATAAACGGGAGCAGTCTTCCTGGTGGCTGAAGCCCGGTTAATTTCCGTACGTCCAGGGTTCTGATGATCTCATTGCCATGCCGCTCTTCATGCAGCTGAATGACCACATCACAAAGCCGTATCAGAAGAATCTCATTATAGGGGGCATGAAGACCTTCATAGAGCGTGAAGAGTGCATTATCCCGGGATGCCTGAATAGTGGCCCTGCATGAGACAACGCCGGCAAGAACCGGGTCAATTCCTTCACGCATGATGAGTGTTGACAGGGAATCAATAATGAGGCCCCCATCTCCGGCGTGGGCAAATATCTCATTTGTCGAGAGCCCCCGTGCATGGACCATCCCGTCAAGCAGATACCCATCCAGCATAAAGAATCGCCGGTGCTCAGGAAGGATCTCCCAGAACTGGCGGGCGAACTGATCAATTCCCGACGTAGCCGAGCCTATCAGAAGTACAGTACTTCCTGGCAGAAAGCCCCCGTCAAGGGCAAGGTCAAATCCGTTGATTCCGGTCCTGTTTCTCCCGACATATGTCCGGACCATGGATCCGGCCCTGTCTTCAGCCTCATCTGACATGGTGATATCTTCTGTGTGCAGATCCACGCAACACGATATGGAAAGTTACGCCATTATCTATTTATTGCGGCTTAGGTAATTATGGTAGTAGAAGAAGGGGGTGTCTCTTTTGGTCAGATCCAGACCAGATGGCGTGGGGTGTCGTACTGGTGTTTGTCTGATCAGCTGAGTGTAATATGAAAATTAAGGTGGGGAGCGTTAAAAAGAAGCAAAAAAATGATACTGAAAAGAGGGCTGTTCCGGGAGATTCTGGACCGGTACAACCTTCAGCTCAGGCAAAACCCGTACCATTATCCGCGCTCGTGGGAAAAAAGAAAGAGAAGGCAAAAGCGCCTGAAAAATCTCCGGTTCTTCGCCGGCTTGGAAAAAAGCAGACCTCGGTGCAGCCGGCTCAGGAATCTGACACGGCCAAACCTGAAAAAAAATCTTTTTTAAGCTCACTGACAAAGATTGCCCCCCTTGCAAAGAAGCGTGAGCCGTATGATCCCAAAATTCACGGGATGATGGTCAACCTCACCTTTGAACCGCCGCCGGGGACTGAGGAGATAGAAGTATATCCGGTCAACCCCCCGTATGCATACATCCGGATTACCTACAATTATATTACGCATGAATATCTGTATGAGGTAGTCGAGCCGGTTTACACCGACGCTGAATTAAAACTGCTCGATGAAATCAAAAAAGGGATCTTTGAACGGGTGAATGTCAATACCCGGCAGATATCCCGGGAGACGGCAGCAGAGACCCTTGAGTCGATGATGAACGAGGTTCTTGCTGATTATGCAATCAACCTTGACCCCCTGACCTATGAGAAGATCCATTACCAGTTAAAAAAGGACTTCCTTGGTGACGGACTGGTTGATCCGGTCATGCATGACCGGTATATTGAGGATATCTCCTGTGACGGGGTAGGAAGACCGCTTTTTGTTTACCATTCCCGATATGAGTCGATAGAATCAAATCTCTTGTACAAGGACGCTGCAGAGCTTGACTCCTTCGTCACCAAGCTGGCCCAGCGTGCAGGAAAGCACATCTCAGTCGCAGATCCGATGCTGGACGCAACCATGCAGGACGGCTCGCGTATCCAGATGACCCTCGGCTCAGAAGTGACTGCTCATGGTTCAACGTTCACCATTCGTAAGTTTAAGGAAGAACCCATCACCCCGACTGACCTGATCGAATGGGGAACCTTCTCACCCCTGTCTATTGCGTTTCTCTGGCTCGCGGTTGAGAACGGGAAATCATGCATCTTTGCCGGTGGGACCGCATCAGGCAAGACCACCTCGCTCAATGCAATCTCGCTGTTCATACCACCCCTTGCAAAGATTGTCACGCTGGAGGATACCAGAGAACTGAAACTGCCCCATGCCAACTGGATCCCGAGTGTCACCCGTGAATCGTTTGATGTGAGCGGGAAAGGGGAGATCGATATGTATGAACTCCTGAAAGCTGCGCTTCGTCAGCGTCCGGAGTATCTCATTGTGGGTGAAGTCCGTGGCCGGGAAGCGCTCACCCTTTTTCAGGCGATGTCAACCGGTCACGTCACCTACTCAACGATGCACGCAGATTCGGTCGCATCAGCCGTCCATCGGCTTGAAAATCCCCCCATCTCGGTTCCCCGGAACATGCTCTCTGCACTGGATCTCGTATGTGTTCAGATCCAGGCACGGGTTGGTGGGCAGCGTATCAGGCGGAATAAACAGATCATCGAAGTCCTTGACATTGATCCAAGGACCAATGAACTGATTACAAATGAGGTGTTCCGGTGGCGGCAGGCAACCGACGAGATCTCGTACTCCGGAAAATCGTTCATTCTTGAGGAGATTATGGAGGCGCATGGCTGGGATGAGGAGCGAATCAGGCGTGACCTGCTCCAGCGCCAGGAGGTCCTTGAATGGATGCGTGAGAAGAAGATCCGTGACTTTCGGGATGTGAGCAAGATTGTCATCTCGTACTTCAGGGATGCAGAAGCCCTGATGGAGCAGATACGGTCTGGTGGCAATGAACTCATATGAGCGGTTCTGCTTCTCCCTTCTGGGGAGCCGGATGTCTGGCAAACGGGAGAAGTACTATGAGCTCATTGAGAATCTGAAATCCGCCCGGATGGGGATCACGTTTGAAGCGTACCTTGCAACTGCTACGGTATCTTCCGTACTGGTTGCAATCATCGGCTCTCTCCTGATTGCGCTCATCGTGTACCTCCTTGATGTGCCAGGCCTTATCACCTTCCGGGGAAATGTTCCCCCTGATATTGCTGCGTCTATCAACGAGCTTCAGGGGTATTATCTCATCCTTGGAACGATCATAGCAGGAATCGTCTCTTTTGTGGTACTGTACGGGATCACCTTTCTTATTTACCTGGTTTATCCCTCCATAATAGCCGGGGGAAGGCGGCGTGATATTGAGACCACCCTGCCGTATGCGATCAATTATCTTGCCGCCATGTCCACGGCAGGGATTACTCCGGCAGAGGTCTTCAGGCAGCTTGGGAACTCCACGATTTACGGTGAATCATCGGTTGAGGCGAGGTACATCACCCTTGAGGTGGATGTCTTTGGCCGGGATCTGATCGAGGCGCTCAAGAATGTCTCCATGAGTACCCCAAGTCCCCGGATGCGGGATTTTCTGCAGGGGTGTATCGGGAGTGTGGCAGCCGGGAGTAATATATCAGACTATTTCAGGACCAAGGCCGAGCAGTATACCGGAGAGAACAGGCAGACCCAGAAACAGTTTCTTGACACGCTTGCGCTGATCGCAGAGAGTTATGTCACCGCCCTCGTGGCCGGAACGCTCTTTATGATCCTTATCCAGTCGATCATGGCGATCCTCTCCGGAGAGTCAACGCCGCTGTTTCTGTATATTATCATCTACCTCATTATTCCCTTCGGGAGTGTGATGTTTGTGATTCTGATCGATTCAATGACGCCGGAGTGGTGACGATGGGACTGTTTGAGAAGAAGAAAACACCACAAGCTGCGACAGATCCACAGAGTGATGAGATCTACCAAAAGATCAAGACCTATCATCAGTACTCGGAAGGTGCGCTCAGGTTTGTCAAACACCCGTTCAGAACCCTGTTTGAAAAACCGATTAATATTCTGTATGTGTCAGTTCCGTCCGGGCTTATCGTCCTTATCATCGGGCTGGCGATGGCTGTTCAACAGGGCGGCCCGGGGGCACTTCTTACCAGTACCTTTATTGATGATGTTGCGGTCTTTACTACGGTCATCATCGTCGGCCCCCTGGCAATAACCGATCTTCTTGAAGGGAGACGGATTGCAAGCATTGAAGCGGCACTTCCAAACTTCTTCCGTGATCTTGCCGGGATGCATGAGAGCGGTATGACGCTGCCCGGTGCTATCCATCTGGTCTCTCAGGCTGAATACGGGGCCCTGACGCCACATATCCGCCAGCTTGATCAGCGCATCTCCTGGAACTTTGCATTTATTGACGCCATCCGTCAGCTGGGAAAAGAGATCCCCATCCCCCTCGTGGAACGGAGCGTGGATCTTGTTGCGCGGGCGAGTGATGCCGGTGGTGATATCGTTGAGGTTCTTCGTGCTGCAGGAAAAGACTCAGCTGAATACGTGGTGATGAAGACCGATCGGAAGAACAACATGTTCATCTATGTTATTATTATTCTCGCTTCATTTGCGGTCTTCCTCTTTGTCGTGATGATCCTGGTCTCTTCATTCCTCAAGACCATGGCAGACCTGGGGGCAGAGACCGGGGCTTCCAGCCAGGCCGGGTTTAATCTGGGGGGTTTTGACCTTGCGCTCTATGTCAGGGTGTTCTCTCATGCCGGTATGTTTCAGGGATTCTTCTCAGGACTAGTCGCCGGGGTGATGGGAGAGGGACGGGTGACTGCCGGCCTGAAATATTCCGTTCTGATGCTCATCATTGCCTGGGCAACCTTCCGGTTCATGGTATAGCAGTGTGTGGCGGTGATACGATGATGGGGATCAGTCTTGATCTCCAACAGGAGTCTGCACCGGACGGTACCCGCCTTCAGGAACCGTAATCAGAAACCGTGCCCCGATTCCAAAGGTTCCCTGTTCACTGATGGTAATACCGGTTAGCGAGAGGACCTCACGGGCAAAGAAGAGACCCCAGCCGGTTCCTGATCCGACACCACGTTCAAAGATCCGCTCCTTCATCGTATCAGGGATCCCTTCGCCATCGTCCTCATAGATGATAATCAGATCTGTATCCTGTATCCGGGTGTGGATCGTGATATAAAAGACATTCTTTCCGTGTTTGAGGCTGTTGTCGATGAGGTTGTAAAATACTTTCTGCAAGAGTTGATCTGCAAAGATCTCATACTCTCCCCCTTCATAGGTGAAGGTGAGTCCCTTTTTCTTTGTCATGGCATAGGCAAGGCTCCAGCAGGTTCGCAGGTTCTGCCATACCGGTGCCTGCATCCCGGCCTTCTGGTACTCTTTTGAGAACTCAATATGCTTATTCACCCGGTCGGCAGCCTCCTCAGCAGCCTCCACCAAGTTGAGAATGACCTCATCGGTTGTCTTCCGGTGGACCAGGCCAAGCATCCCTCTGATAGTCGTCAGCTGGTTGACAATATCATGCCGTGTCATACTCCCAAGCAGACCCAGTTTTTTATTCGAGAGGAGGAGTGCCTTTTCATTATCTTTGAAGGTGGTAATATCGCTGATAACACACAGGTGCCCTTCCTGTCCGGTGTCAAGCGGATATGGTGCTGACACAACTCTGACATACAGCTCAGTTCCATCTTTCTTTCTCGTGTGCAGCTCGCGGTGAACTGACTGGTCTCCCAGCAGATCGTCAGCCGATATGGATTCCCCCTGAAGGAGATCGAAAAGAGACATTCCGTTCAGTTCATTTGGAGTTCTCCCAAAGATGGATGCAAGTTTCGGGTTTGCAAACCAGATCCGGATATCAGGCCCGACCAGACAGATCCCTTCTTCTGCCAGGGCAATGAGGCGGGAAAGGCGTTGTTCAGTTGCATGCCGCTGCTCTTCAGCCTGCTCGATCTGGTCAAGCATGTGGTTGATGGACCGGCACAAATCCCCGATCTCATCATCCCGTTCGGTTTTAATCCGGCCGGATAAGAGCCCACTTCTACCGACCTGAGCCAGTTCGGCATTCAGCTCAGCAAGGGGTGCGATTACGATAAGATTCAGGAGCGTGATGGCAACTCCCATAAAGCAGAGTACCAGGAGGAGGAGGGAGAAGAAGAGATAGTCCCGTGTCAAAAGGCCACTCTCATACAGGTCACGGACAGTCTGCACCTGAAGGAGCAGAAGAGGTGATCCCCGAATGTCTGTAAGTATCCTCGTCATCACAAGAGTATCGCCGGTTACCTGGGATCCAGTCACGGCCGACCCGGTCATCCGCTCTTCAGGTGTGAGAATTCTGACCGTTACATTCTGGAGTAGTTGATTTGAAATGCCAGATATTTTATTCTGGTCAAGGCGATTGAGCATGGTGATTGTCCCCCTGGACGGCCCATGCCGATGGGTGGTAAGGATGGGATTTTGTGCAAAGAACCATGCTGAGTTGTTCCATTCAAAAAGGCCCGAGTGTTTCTCATACGGTGACAGATTCATCTGACAGATGGTTCTGACGAGATCTGGTGAAACACCGGTCAGATGGTCATTCATATCAGAAAGGCTTCTTCCGACAATGACGGTACCGTTCAGATCCTGAAGAATAAAAGAGGTTATCTTCAGTGACTGAAATGTGGATAGTGCCAGGTTTGATGAGATAAATTGTGGATCCCGGGTCTTTACAAAGTCATAGGTGGTATCCCATTCAGCCCAGTCGGTTGCGATCTGTTCCAGCCGGTGTATCTCCTCATTGAAGGTATGTTCGGCCCTGAGCAGATCCCGTTCCAGGTATTTCTCCTCAAGGGACGAGAAGGTGTTCATAATAGTGAACTCAAACGAGAAAAGGAGCACTATCATGACTGCAAAGAACGTACATGCAATAATAAGAATCATTTTAGGATACAGCCGCATGATACCCCCCCCGATATCCGGGGACCTCATCCCCGGTCTGAATACTCAGAACCTCTCATGAAATCCTTCAATGGTGCCGGTTTTTCCCAGATGCAGGACTCTTCTATAGGATTATCCAACCTGCTATGGGAAAAACGTTCGGAAAGACTGCAGGGTGTCAGGAGAGGTCGACCGTCTGGATGACTTCCGGTTTGTCCACCGTGAAGCTAAAGGACTTGAGAATTCCTGTCTCATTATGGATGACTCCGGTATATTGTCCGTAGAGTAACTGGAAGGTGGTCTGCCCCTGCGGGGAGGTGACATCATTTCCGACGATCTTCCCCCCGCTTTTTACCGTGACACGAAGACCGGCAGCAGGCATTCCGTTTCTGACCAGGTCGATGATGATATTTCCGATTCCCTTCCTGACTGATGATATCTCCGGGATAGGATTTGATGCCGGAACCCGGAGATGGCTCTTGTCATAGATGCGGCAGCCGGTCACAAACCGGTTCGCTATCTCAGGTTCAGTCGGATAGAAGGTGAAGTTCTGACTATTTTTCAGGAACAGGACACTTCGGTCCCCATACAGGACCCCGGAACGGTCAATATAAATCCCACCCTCGGGTTCACCCTTTACAAAGATAAGAAAAGCCCGAAATCCTTCTCCCCCGGTGGTTGCTGCAATCCCATAGGTCTTCTGCGCTTTCATCTCCCTGATCAGCTCAGGAAGCAGCCAGTTTCCAAGGGGATTTGTGTTTTCAATGATGAAATTTAACGGAACGTTCTCATCAAAGTCGCCAATATGCTGCGGGACATCAGTTATCGTCTGCTGATACTTCTGTTCAGACTCCTGCAGGACCTCCCGTGCCATTGCTGCCTGGCTGGTATCCCGTCCGGTTACCCGTGCACTGACGACCGATCCTTCTGAGCTGAATACTCCTTCAATATGCCAGAGGATCTGGGTTTTTTTCCCATCCGGGTAGGTGACTACTGTCTCCAGATCAGTTGCCGGATTTTCAGGGGTCAGTGATCTGACGGTCTGTTCAAGATCAGACCGATCCTCATCGCTGATATCATGAAAGAATTTTTTGCCGATAAGATCGGTCGCCGGGATACCATACAGGGCACCGTACGAATCATTCGCCCTGATGATTGTCATGTCAGGCAGGATGTCAACAAAGAGTTCGGTCTGGACGGTCAGGACCGAGTGATAGAGTTGTTCCCGTGCGGCAAGTTCCTGTTTTACGTGATGCCCTTCATATGCCTGGAGAATCCGCTGCTCCAGCTCACTAAACTGGACGACCGGATCACTCCCCTTTCTTATGTAATAGTCTGCGCCATTATTCAGGGCAGATATGACGATATCTTCCTTTCCTTTACCGGTGAATAGGATAAACGGGGTGCCCTCATAATTTGCCCGTACATATTTAAGGAGCTGTATCCCGTCCATGTCCTGCATGAGATAGTCGGAAACAATAACATCGAACTTCCCGGTCCGTAATGCTTCTATGGCCTCTTTTCCTGAAGAGACGCAGGTTAATGAGACTTTTCCTGAAGCACTGAGATACTCCCGGGCCAGCATCAGGTGCGGAAGTTCATCATCTACATACAGGACTGAAACGGGCATAAATGGGTTAGTGTATGTTTGTTTCCTATTAAAATTATTGTTTTAATCCGGAGAGGGGAAGGGAATGCCACGTGAGATCACATATTGACTATCCATGACCTCTATCTGGATTTTTTATTTAAATTCAATGCTTTGGTGACAAGAAAGAAAAGAGTGTCTTTGCCCAGATTCAGAAGAAAAGGTATACAGAGAAGTGCCGGGTCATGGCAGGCCGGTTATGAACGTTGGGATGGTTTTTGATCCTGAAACCCGGAATATTGTTTTATGTCAGATGAGGAGGTGAGGTTTTTTGAGATGATTTCTGGAGCTTATTGGATTTTTATTCCTGCGTCATTCAAGGCGTTTTCTATTGAATGAAGTCTCTTATGAATTTCTGAAAATTCTTTCTCAAGATATGATTTGGAGTCTTTTCGAAGGCCTTTGATCTCATCGACGGTTTCATGCTGAAGGGAGATCAGGTCATCCTGTTTTCCAAGCATCTGATCCTGTTTATCAATCATCATGTCTTGTTTTTCCAGCATCTGATCCT
>ERZ795060.2790-NODE-2790-length-17125-cov-5.745577_pt1 | contig 17125 bp, 16 predicted proteins | sample MGYA00375144_ERZ795060 | MGnify/ENA primary metagenome ERZ795060 (study PRJEB30189, sample SAMN05720157) | activated sludge metagenome | isolation source: anaerobic digester from wastewater treatment plant | place: Japan | collected 2015-05-15 ...
TGGAAAATCGTAAAATATAAGGACAAAAAAGTAAAGAATATTGAAATAGGTCAAAATTTTTTTTAGTATTTTATTTTTTTCCATTTTTTGTTCTTTTAATTTATAATTATATACAAAAAAATGGACAATAAAAAAATTTTATATTTGTTTTTATTTGCTTTAATCTTAAGAATTGCATTTATTTTAACACTTGATAATTCTGTTGATGTATGGGGTGACTGGTGGGATGAACTCGGATGGAAAATCGCTTCTGGAAAAGGGTACTGGGTTGATAATCCATATTTTCCTGATGGCCCTAAATTTTATGCATGGAGAAGTCCGGGATTTCCCTTATTTTTAGCATTAATATATAAAATTTTTGGACATAATTATCTTACAGCCAAAATCGGTCTTGCAGTTTTAAGTTCATTAACAGTTATTTTAATATTTTTCTTAGGGAAAACTCTTATTGATGAAAAAAAAGGAATTTTGGCATCTATTATTTATTCAATTTATCCACCTTCTATTTTCTGGACTGGCTACCTTGCACCTGAAACTATAACAACTTTCTTCTTAACATTAAGTATTTTTTTAATACTTAAAAGTGAGAAAGAAAATTTAAAAATTTTAAATTTAATTCTTGGAGGATTAAGTTTTGGATATTTATGTATAACAAGACCTACCTTTTTACTAATTATCCCTTTTGTGTTTTTAATCTTCTTCTGGAAATATAAAATTAAATTTTTTAAAAAATCCTTACCTTTTCTATTAAGTATAATTATTTTCCCTTTTTTATGGGGGCTAAGAAACTTTATAATTCTTAAACATTTCGTTGTTACATCCACAGAAGGAGGAATTGTTTTTTTTATTGCAAACAATGAATATTCTTTAAGCAGCCCATCTGGATTCTATCATTCTGAAAATGTTGATGAATTTAAAGGTTTGTCTGAAGTTGAAATCGATAAACTTCTTTATAAAAAAACCTTTGACTTTATCCAAAAAAATCCTAAAATTTTTTTAAAACTTTTATTTGATAGATTTTTTAGATTCTGGCGTTTTTATCCACATACAATTTCAGGACCTGGAGAAGCATATAAAAAAATTCATCAAATAATAAGTTTCATTACTGAAACTCCAATAATAATTTTAGGATTTTTGGGGATTTTTATTTCATTTAGAGAATTTAAAAGTTTGGTACTTATTTATTCAGTGATATTTCTTTATAGTGGAATTTCAATATTTATAAGAACTACAATAAGATATCGTTTTCCTATAATGGGTTTCCTTATTTTATTTGCTTTATATTTTTTAGAAAAGTGTAAATATGAAAAAAAATGTATTTGATGAAGTAGCCGAGATATACGAAAAAATTTTCCCAGAGCATATTTTCAATTATTATTTGAATAAAAGAATAAATATTATATTAAAATTAAAACTTGATAAAAAAGCAAAAATTCTTGATGTGGGTTGTGGGACAGGAACTTTGCTTTATCATTTAAAAAATTATGGTTATGATGTCTGGGGAATTGATAATTCAAAAAGAATGGTTGAAATTGCAGAAGAAAAAGTCCCCGGTAAAATAATAAAAGAAGATATGTTAAATATTCCTTTTCCTTCCGAAACTTTTGATTTGGTTTTTTCAATTGTTTCTTTACATCACCTGGGAAAAATTGAGAAAGTAAAAAAAGCTGTCCGTGAAATGATAAGAATAACAAAAAATGGAGGAATGATTTTAATTTGGGAACATAATCCATTAAATCCATATTGGTATTTTCTGATGAAAAAAGTTCCTCAGGATATAGGAGAAGAAAAATTAATTCCTCTGAGTATTTTTATCAATGAATTTAAAAAAAATAAAATTAAAATCTTAAAAGTTTTCAGATGTGGTTTAGTTCCGGATTTTGCTCCAAAATGGAGTTTATTTTTTTTAGATTACTTAGAAAAGGGATTACAAAAAGTATTTCCTCTTTTACTTGCTCATAATGTTATAATAGGAAAAAAGGAATAATTATGTGGAGGAATAAAAAAGTTTCTGTTATATTTCCTACTTATAATGAGAAAGATTCCATAAAGCAGGCAATAGAAGATTTTTTTGCTTCTGGATTTGTTGATGAGATAATAGTTGTGAATAATAATGCAGTTGAAGGGACAGATGAAGAGGTAAGAAAAACAAAAGCACGTCTTATTTATGAGAAAAAACAGGGATATGGTTTTGCAATTCAAAAAGGACTTGAAGAAGCAACAGGTGATTTACTTATAATATCTGAACCTGATGGAACTTTTGAAGGAAAGGATGTTATAAAACTTCTTGCTTACAGTGATGATTTTGATTATGTACTTGGAACAAGGACTACAAAAGAACTTATATGGGAAGGTGCAAATATGAATTTTTTCTTGAAATGGGGTAACTGGGCTGTTGCAAAATTTATGGAATTCCTTTACAATACAACAACATTAACAGATATGGGTTGTACTATGCGTCTTATAAAAAGGCATCTTTATGAGAAAATAAAGAACTATTTTACTGTTGGAAGGGAACATTTTGGTCCTGAAATGACACTTCTTGTAATAAAAACAGGGACAAAATTTATTGAAATTCCTGTTAATTATAAACCAAGAGTTGGTAAATCATCAGTAACTGGAAGTATGAGAAAGGCATTTTTTCTTGGTATGAAGATGATAGGTCTGATTTTACAATATAAATTTAAGAGGATAAAATTTAAACAATGATACTTGCTTATCATAGAATTAATCCCTGGTATAATGATGCTTTGACAGTAAAACCTGAATATTTTAAAAAACAGATTGAGTATTTAATCTCTAAAAAATTTTTGATTGTTCCTGTGGAAGAATATTTAAAAGAAAATAAAAAAATTTTAAAGAGAAAAATCGTTATTACTTTTGACGATGGTTTCGCTGATAATTTCTGGTTTGCATTTGACATTTTAAAAAGTTTCAGAATTTTTCCTTTAATTTTTTTGATCGTTGATTATACTGGTACAAATAAAATTTTTTCAAGATATAAGGATAAAGAAAAAGATAGATTTTTAAATTGGAAAGAAATAAATGAAATGATAAAGGAAGGAGTGGAAATTGGCTCTCATACTCTGACACATCCACATCTTACACAGATTTCAGAAAAAACAGCAAAAGAAGAAATAATAAGTTCAAAAAAAATAATTGAAGATAAAACAGGTAAAGAAATTAAATTTTTCTGCTATCCTTATGGAGAATTTAATGAAAAAATAATAGATTTTGTAAAACTTGCTGGATATAAAGGCGCGTTTGTTACACCAAAAAGGGGACAGAAAATTAAATGGACTGATTTTACAATGAAAAGAATTGGAATTTATGGACACAACAATTTTTTTATATACAAATTAAAGATATGGAAAGAGTATCTGAAAGGAAAAATTTAATTTATCTTCTGGTTATAGGTTTTTTATTACGTTTAATTTTCGTTTTAACCTTAAAAAATCAATTTTATTTTGATGATGAGTATGAATATTTTAAAATGGTTCAAAATTTTATTGCTGGGAAAGGATTAATAGTTGGTGAAAATCTTAAAAGTTTCAGACCACCTTTTTATCCCTTTTTATTGAGTATTTTTACTCTTTTAAAAATAAATCTTACAGGAATAAGAATAATACAGACCCTTATATCAACATTTACAATATATCTAATTTACAATATCGGGAAAGAAACTTTTAACAAAAAAATTGGATTATGGAGTGGATGGATTTCTGCTTTTTATCCTTATTTCATTTTTTATAATGGTTTCATTCTGACAGAAACTTTTTTTATTTTTTTTACAGTTCTTAGTATTTTTTTTCTGATAAAAATTGTTGAAAGAAATGGAAAAAAATCTTTTTTAACAGGAATTTTTATGGGAATTTCTGGACTTACAAGACCAATTTTTCAACTTTATTTTCCAGTTTCTCTAATACACATATTTTTTTTAAAAGAAAATTTTGTAAAAAAAATTAAAAAAATCTTTTTTATTACAATCGGTTTTTGTTTAACACTTTCACCATGGATTTTAAGAAATTACAGAATATTTCACGGGTTTATTCCTGGAACAACTATGGGTGGTTGGGTTTTCTGGGAAGGAAATAATCCATATTCAGAAGGAGGTCCATGTTCCCATTTTCCTGAAGGTATTCTTGAAGTAGATGAAATAACAAGAGATAAAATTTTATACAGAATGACTTTTGATGTTATAAGAAAAAATCCAGAAAGATTTCTCTGGTTAATCCAAAATAAATTCAGAAGATTCTGGAATATAATTCCAAATGCTCCTGAATTTGAAAGAAAAATTTTATATCGTTTTATAAGTGTTTTTTCCTTTGGAATTATGATGCCTTTTTTTATAATCGGTTTTTTTATTTCATTAAAAAATAAAAAAGCACAATTTTTTCATAGTTTGATAATACTTTTTACAGTTTTCCATATAATTTTTCTGGCTTCCATAAGATACAGAGTACCCATTGAACCATTTTATATTATTTTATCAACTTACGGTTTTTCTTATATAATTTTAATGGTTAAAAATTTATTTATTCAAAGAGGATAAAATGAAATTATCAGTGATTATTCCTGTTTTTAATGAAGAAAAAACAATAATGAAAGTAGTAGAAAAAGTGAAAAAAGTACCTTTTGAAAAAGAAATTATAATTGTGGATGATGGAAGTAATGATAAAACAAGAGAAATTCTTAAAAACTTAAAAGATAAAAATATCAAGATAATCTTTAAAGAAAAAAATGAAGGGAAAGGAATGGCAATAAGGAAAGGACTTGAGTATATTACAGGAGATGTGGTTGTAATTCAGGATGCTGATTTAGAATATGAACCAATGGACTGGCTTAAAATGATTAAATTAATTGAAGAAAAAAAAGCAGAGGTTGTATATGGTTCAAGAATTCTGGGAAAAGGTAAAAAATCTTCTTTATTTTTTTATTTAGGAGGCAGAATTCTTTCAATATTGGCAAATTTACTCTATAATGCACAAATTACAGATGAACCCACCTGTTATAAAATGTTTAAAAAAGATGTTATAAAATCAATAAATCTAAAATGCAAGGGTTTTGAATTCTGTCCGGAAGTAACAGCAAAAGTAAGAAAAAAAGGGTACAAAATTTATGAAGTCCCAATTCATTATAATCCAAGAACTATAAAAGAGGGTAAAAAAATCCGTTTGAAAGACGGTATTATAGGTATATGGACTTTAATAAAATACAGATTTATTAATTAAAATGGTTAAATGTCCTTTATGTGAAAAAAATACTAATTTAAAATTAAAAATTAAAAATTACCAGATATATAATTGTAAAAAATGTGAAATTTCTTTTTTATATCCATTTCCTGAAAACATTGAAAAAATTTATGACAAAAAATATTTTGAAAAATGGTACCTTCCTTATTATGATGATAGGAAAAAATATTTTGAAAGGTTGTATCTGAAATTGAAAAATTTTATTCCTGAAAAAGGTAAAATTCTGGATATAGGATGTGGAGTGGGCATATTAATGAAAATGTTTGAAGAAAAAAAATATGAAGTTATAGGATACGAAATTTCAAAATTTGCAATTAATTTCTGCAAAGAAAATAACTTAAAAGTTTTTGATAATTTTAATTTTCCTGAAAAATCTTTTGATATAATAACAATGATGGATGTTATTGCTCATGTAAAAAACCCTCTCTTTTATTTTGAAAAAAGTAAAAAATTATTGAAAGAGGGGGGTATTTTAATTATAAAAACTCCCTTACACTCAAATTATATGTTTTTTCTGGCTAAACTTTTCTCATTTACACCAAAAAGTAAATCAATTTTACATATTCCTGCCCAGATTTATCATTTTAATAAAAAGTCAATCTTTGAAATTGCAAAGATGAAGAATTTTAAAGTAGAAAAAGTTTTTATAATGAAAGAATTTATAAATAGAAAATTTTCTATTTTAAACGTATGGAAGTTTTTTATAGAAAAAAGTGTAGTTGTCATTTTAAAAAATGAATAGAAAAATTAAATTTTTTTTATTTGTGATTTTTTTTCTTGGATTTTTTTTCAGAGTTTTACATCTTGGAAAACACTCCTTATGGTGTGATGAATTACTCACTATTTCTCTTGGTAAACACTCAATAAAATGGATGATTGATTATATAACATATAATGATGCTCATCCACCATTTTTTTATTTGCTGGTTCATTTCTGGTTAAAGTTTGGTGAGAATGAAATTATTTTAAGAATTTTACCCATGTTATTTGGGTTATTATGTATACCTTACAGTTATATCCTTGGCAAAAAATTTTATAATGAAAAAATAGGTCTCTTTCTCTCTTTATTTGTCTCTCTCAGTCCTCCTTTTATTTTATGGTCTCAACTAATTAAATCATATTCACTTCTCACTTTTTTGACAATTCTGTCTTTTATCTTTTTTATTGAAATTTTGAATTCAGAAAATAAGAAATTTCTACCTATTTTTTGTCTCTCTAATATTTTAATTCTCTACACACATAACTTTGGTTTTATTGTTATACTAATTCAAATACTAACTCTTTTGATTTTAAAAAAGTTAAATAGAAAATCCTTTCTTTTATTTTTTTTAATTTTTCTAATTTATATTCCATGGCTTCTGAAAATCCCCTATCAGATGAATTTTACTCTCGGTGTGAGAAGACCATTTCCAGCATTACTAAAATTGCCTTACACTCTTTTTTATTTTTTCTTTGGAGAAACTTTAAGTCCTTTTAACTTCAAAATTTTAATTCCTGCTTTCATCACTTATTCAATCATTTTTACAATTGGTGTGAAAAATCTTTTAAAACTTCAAAAAGAAATTAAAGTCCTGTTGAGTATATCACTTATTTTCCCGCTTTTTTTCGTTTTTTTTCCTTCAACTGTTCCCCAAAACTTAATTTTTATTTCCTTCTTCTGGTATTTACTCTTTTCCATAGGAATGCATAATTTTAATTATAAAAACTTACTTATTTATTTGAACTTTTTATTTCTTCTTCCATCTTTAATTTTCTATTATACAGACAACATCTCGCAATATCATGACACAAGCAAGTTAATTCTTTTCAGAGAAATATTCAAGGAAATTCAGAAAATAGAGAAAGATGGAGATATTATCCTTACAACAGAAAAGTATGACAGAGAAATATTAACCCCTCTGATGTGGTATTATAGTGGAAAAAATAAAGTATTTAGGATTAATGATAAAAATGATATTGATGAAGTAATTAAAATTTTTAACAGAGAAAAAAAGAAATCAAGATTTTTTCTTATTCTTGATTTCATAAATAATCCTGAAATTTCAAAAGAAATAAGAGAATTTTTTGAAAATAAGTATGAAAAATTGTATGAAAAAAAATATATTTATAATGAAAAACTTTTAAGCAGATTAAAAGGTGTAAAAGAGTATTATTATTTAGTTGAGGTTTACATTTTCCAGCCAAAAATTTTCTGATGAGTTATTTATTTAATAATTGTCCGCAAAAATGTTATAATTTTTAACTATGGAAAAAAAATATTTACTTGGAAATGAAGCAATTGCTTATGGATTATATGAAGGTGGAGTAAATGCATCTTTTGCTTATCCTGGAACTCCTTCTTCTGAAATTACTGAGGCACTTCTTAAAATTTCAAAAAATGATGTATATATAGAATGGAGTGTAAATGAAAAAGTTGCTTTTGAGAATGCTTATGGTGTAAGTTTAACAGGGAGAAGAAGCAGTGCCATTATGAAACATGTTGGATTAAATGTTGCTTCTGACTCATTACTTACATCTGCATATACAGGAATTGTTGGTGGATTTTTAATAATTGTTGCAGATGACCCTTTTGCTCATTCATCTCAAAATGAACAGGACTCCAGAAGATATGCACAGTTTGCAAAATTAGTTTGTTTTGAACCATCATCAATTCAGGAAGCAAAAGATACAGTAATTTTTTCTTTTGATTTTTCTGAAAAATACGGACTCCCTGTTTTAATAAGAAGTGTTACAAGATTATCTCATGGGAAAGCGGATGTATTAATAGGTAAAAGAGAAGAAAAAAACTCAACATCAACTTTTATAAAAAATCCTTCTCAATTTGTAATGGTACCTTCCAATGTTAGAAAGGTAATAATAAATTTAAATAAAAAACAGGAAGTTATAAAAAAAGACATAGAAAAGTTAAAAATAAACAAAATTGACAATGGTGAAGGTTCCACTGGAATTATTGCTTCTGGTTTATCATATATTTATGTAAAAGAATTTTTAAACCTCAAAAAAAAATCTATTCCAGTTCTGAAAATTGGCTCTTATCCTATTCCTGAAAAAAAATTAGGAAAATTTTTGAAAGGATTAAAAAATGTTTTTGTTTTTGAAGAAGGTGACCCTGTAGTTGAAGAATTTGTATATCTATGTTCAAAAAAATATAATCCTGAAATAAAAATAAAAGGAAAAATGAGTGGTGATGTAAAAAAAGAAGGAGAACTCTCTGTTGAAGATATTGAATATTCTTTTTCAGGAAAAAGAAAAAATGTATATGTAAATATTAACTTACCAGAAAGAACTCCTACTTTATGTCCGGGATGTCCCCATATAGGTTCTTTTTACATTCTAAAAAAAGTTTTTGGAAAAGAATCTATTTTTCCGGGAGATATAGGTTGTTATACTCTCGGAATAAGATTTGGTACAATTGATACATGTCTATGTATGGGAAGTGGAATATCTATCGGAACAGGAATTTCAAGATTTGAGAAAAAATATATTATCTCAATTATAGGAGATTCAACTTTCTTTCATGCTGGAATTCCTGGATTAATAAATGCTGTTTACAATCATTCAAATCAGGTTATAGCAATACTTGATAATAGAACCACGGCAATGACAGGATATCAACCACATCCTGGAACAGGAATTAATGCTAAAGGAGATAAAACAGTTGAAATTGATTTAAAAAAACTTATTGAAGGATGTGGAGTTAAAAATCTTGTAGAGGTTGACCCTTATTTAATTAAAGATTCTGTTGAAAAGATAAAACAAATAAAAGAAAAAGAAGGAGTAAAAGTTATAATATTTAAAAGAGAATGCATCCATATTTCAAAAATTAAAAAAACTGAATTTTATATTGATAAAAATATCTGTAAAAAATGTAAATTATGTCTTGAATTTGGATGTTCAGGAATTATTTTGGTAAAAGATAATATAGAAATAGGGAATCTCTGTAATGGTTGCGGTATTTGTGAACAAATATGTCCATTTGGTGCTATAAAAAAGAAAAATGAGAGATAAATTTGATATTCTGATTTGTGGTGTTGGTGGTCAGGGCATTATTCTCTGTTCAAATCTTATTGGAAATGCTGCAGTTATTGAAGGAATCAGTGTTAAAGGGTCTGAAATTCATGGTATGGCACAAAGAGGAGGGTCGGTAGAGGCATATGTTAGATTAAACTGTAATTTCGGACCTAAAATACCTGTTGGATATGCTGATTTAATAATCGGATTTGAAACAATGGAAGCATGCAGAAGTTCTTTTTATTTAAAAAAAGATGGGATAATGATTGTAAATAATTTTCCAATCCCAATTCCGGGTAAAGAATATGAATATGAAAAAATTATTGAGTTCTTAAAATCAAAAACAAAAAATATTTACATTGAAAATTTTACAAAAATAGCAGAAAATATTGGTTCACCAAAAGTAATTAATACGCTAATGCTTGGATTTGCATCAAAATTTATACCTTTAAAAAAACAGAGTTTTGTAGAAGCGATAAAAATCACTCTTCCTGAAAAAATTCTTAAAATAAACCTTGATGCTTTCAATTATTTCCTCTAATAAATCACCAAAATTTGACTTTATAAGTGTGAAATTGTAAGATTATTTAACTAAAAAGGAACTTAAAAATGGAAAAATACATAGTGGATGTTAAATATTTAAAAGAAAAATATGACCTTAAATTTTTAAATTTTGAAACTACTGAAGAAATTCCGCCTCTTGAAGGAATTATTGGACAGGAAAGAGCAAAAAAAGCACTTGAATTTGGATTAAAAATAAAAAGTAAAGGATATAATATTTTTGTTACTGGTATAACAGGAAGTGGAAGAACTACATCTGTTGAACAGGCAGTAAAAAAAATAGCAGAAAAAGGGAAAACCCCTGATGATTGGTGTTATGTTTATAATTTTACAAATCCTGATAATCCAAATGTTTTAAGGTTTCCTCCTGGGAAAGCAAATGAATTTAAAAAGGATATGGAAATCCTTGTAAATGAATTAAAAGTAGAACTCCCAAAAACATTTGAGAGTGAAATATATGAAGAACATAGAAACCAGATTATAAAAGAATTCCAGAACAAAAGGAACCAACTTCTTGATCAAATAGAAAAAACTGCAAAAACTTCTGGATTTCAGATAAAACAGACACCTTCAGGAATAGTTTTTATACCATTAATTGAAGGACAGCCAATAAAAGAAGAAGAAATGGAGAAATTAACAGAAGAAGCAAAAACTGAAATAAGAAAAAAGCAGGAAATGTTATATGAAGAATTAAATGATGCATTGAGAAAAATAAGGGATTTTGAAAAAGAAGCAAAGGAAAAGTTAAATCAACTTGAGAAGGAAACAGCAAAATTTACAATATCGCCGAGAATTCAGGAACTTAAAGAAAAATATAAAAAATTCAGTGATGTCTGTAAATACCTTGAAGAAGTTGAAAAGGATATGATAGAGAATATAGATGATTTTAAAGAAAAAAAAGAAATTGAGTTACTTCCTGGACTTAAAATTCCTGATAGAGAATCATCTCTTTACAGATATACTGTTAATGTGTTAATTGATAATTCACAGACAAAAGGAGCTCCTGTAGTTAAAGAAACTAATCCAACCGCTTATAATCTTTGCGGAAGGATAGAATACCGACCACATTTTGGAGCAATGGTAACAGATTTTACAATGATAAAACCAGGTTCTTTACATAAAGCAAATGGTGGTTATTTAATTTTACATATCCTTGATGTTTTCAAAAATTATTATTCATGGGAAACATTGAAAAGAGCATTAAAAAATAATGAAATAATTATAGAAGATTTAAATGAACAGTTCAGATTGATTAATACTCCAACTTTAAGACCCAATCCTATACCTTTAGATATAAAGGTTATATTAATTGGACATCCAGTTTTTTATTATCTCCTTTACACATATGAAGAAGATTTCAGGAAATTATTTAAAGTAAGGGCTGATTTCAGTACAATCATGGAAAAAAATGAAGAAGGTTATAAAAATTATGCTTCTTTTATAAGTAAAATATGTAAAGAAGAAAATTTGAAACATCTTGATAAGTTTGCAGTCGGTAAAATAATGGAATATGGTTCAAGAATAGTAGAAGATAGAAACAAATTAACTACAAGATTTATAGAAATTGCCGATATTATTAGAGAAGCAAATTTCTGGGCGGAGATGGATAACTCTCCAATTGTAAGAGAAAAACATGTAAAAAAGGCACTTGAAGAAAAAATTTACAGGTCAAATTTAATAGAAAAAAGGATTGAAGAATTAATAAAAGAAGGAACAATAATGGTTGAAACAGATGGTGAGAAGGTGGGACAAATAAATGGGTTATCTGTTATTTCTCTTGGTGATTATAGTTTTGGAAAACCATCAAAAATAACCTGTAATGTATTTACAGGAAAAGGAGGAGTAATTAATATTGATAGAGAGGTTAAACTTGCAGGAAAAATTCATAATAAAGGATTTTTAATATTAAATACATATATTAACGAAAAATATGGACAGGAAGAAGTTATTTCTTTCTCAGCAAGTATATGTTTTGAACAACTATATGAAGAAATTGAAGGGGATAGTGCATCATCAACAGAAATATATGTGTTACTTTCCGCTCTTGCAAATATTCCTATAAAACAGGGAATTGCTGTTACTGGCTCTGTAAATCAAAAAGGAGAAATTCAACCGGTTGGAGGTATAAATGAAAAAATAGAAGGATTTTATTACACCTGTAAATCAAAAGGATTAACGGGAAAACAGGGTGTAATTATACCGGAAAGAAATTTAAAAAATCTTATTTTAAATGATGAAGTAATAGAGGCGGTTGAGAAAGGTTTATTTCATATATGGGCAGTAAAAACCATTGATGAAGGAATAGAAATTTTAACAGGTATTCCTGCAGGTGAAAAAAGAAAAGATGGAACATATCCTGAAGGAACAATCAATTACCTTGTTTCAAAAAACATAAAAAAGTATACAGAGAAATATTTAAAATCTATAGGAAAAAAAGAAAGTAAAAGCAAAAATAATTAAAAGGAGGCAAAATGAATTTAACAATGGCACAAGCAACTCCACCTCAAGCATCACCTTTAGGAGCATTATTACCTTTAATTTTAATTTTTTTCATTTTTTATTTTCTACTTATTTTACCCCAACAAAAGAAAGCAAAACTTCATAAAAAAATGCTTGATGAATTGAAAGAAGGAGACAAAGTTATTACTGTTGGAGGACTTATTGGTGAGGTAGAAAAGATTAAAGAAGATATTGTAACTTTAAGATTTAAAGAAGAGACAAAAATTGATGTTGTTAAAAATGCGATTTCACAGGTAATGCCAAGAAAAAAAGAATGAAAAAAATTGGATATTTTGAAGTTTTTGATGGATGTGCAGGAGATATGCTTGCTGGAAGTTTAATAGATGCAGGTCTTGATATTGAAATTTTAAAAAAAGAACTTACCAAAATCCCTCTTAAAAATTACAGAATAGAAACGAAAAAAGTAAAAAGAAAGACAAAATTTGGACATGCTATAGAAGGAACACAATTTTTAGTTATTCCAGTTGAAAAATGGGAAGAAGAAACTTCATATAAAGATATTCTTAAAATTATTGAAAAAAGTTCATTTTCTATAATTATAAAAGAAAAAATAATGAAGATTTTTGATATTCTTGCTGAAGGAGAAAGTATTGTTCATAAAGAAGAAAAAGAAAAACTCCATTTCCATCAGGTAGGTCAAATTGATGCAATTATTGAAATAACAAGTGTCGTACTTGGGATTAAATTACTTGAAATAGAAAAAGTTTTTTCAAGTGCAGTAGGTGTTTCAAATATAGCTCCTGCAACAATAGAAATTTTAAAAGGAATACCAACAGTGCTCAAAAATGTTCCACAGGAAATTACAACTCCAACAGGTGCTGCAATTATCAAAGGGATTTCCAGTTTTACTCCTATTGTTTCAGATTTTTATATCAGTAAAGTTGGATATGGTGCAGGAACAAGAGAAGAACCATTACCAAATATGCTGAAATTCTTAATGGGAGAAATAAAACAGGAAAATGAAAGTGTTATGATCATAGAAACAAATATTGATGATATGAATCCAGTTTTAATAGGAAATTTATTTGAAAAACTTTATAGAAAGGGAGTTTTTGATGTATCTATATTTTCTGGCATAGGTAAGAAAAACAGACCTGTTTTTAAAATAGAAATTATACTTCCTGAAGAAAAATTTAATGAGGTAATTAATATCTTATTTGAAGAAACTACTACCATTGGTATAAGATGTAGAAAAGAAAACAGAGTTATTTTAGAAAGGGAAATAAAAGAAATTGATACTGAATTTGGAAAAATAAAGGTAAAAATTTCATATATGGATAACCGGATTGTAAATATATCTCCGGAGTATGAGGATTGTAAAAAAATTGCTGAAGAAAAACAAATTCCTCTTAAAACAGTATACCAAAAGGTCTACAAAAATCTGGAAAATAATTTAAAATAATGTTAAAATTATTTTTTCAATGTTTATAGGAACTTTAAAATTTGAAATTATTATACCGGGAAGTTCCAGTTTAAAAGATAAGAGAAGGGTGATTCAATCACTCCAAAATAAGATAAAATCAAAATTTAATGTATCTATTGCAGAACTTGAACATCAAGATAAATGGCAAAGAACTGTAATTGGTTTGTGTTTTGTAAATAGTGAGAAAAAAGAAATTGAAAATATATGCGAAAAAATAAAAAATATGATTTTTGACAACTCAGATATTATGGTAATAAATGAATTAAGTGAAATTATTTATTTAGGAGAAAAGTAAAATGGAAAGTAAGTATAATCCCCTTGAGATAGAAGAAAAAATATATAAAATGTGGGAGGAAAATTCTTATTTTTATGTTAAAACTGACAATAAAAAAGAAAAATATGTTATAGTTATTCCTCCTCCAAATATTACCGGATTTTTACATATGGGTCATGCTCTCAATAATACCATTCAGGATATCTTAATAAGATGGAAAAGAATGGAAGGATATAATTCTCTCTGGGTTCCTGGCACAGACCATGCAGGAATAGCAACACAGAATGTTGTGGAAAAAGAACTGGCTAAAAAAGGTCTGACAAGGAAACAACTTGGAAGAGAAAAATTTATAGAAGAAGTTTGGAAGTGGAAGGAAAAATATGGTTCAAGAATTATTTTTCAATTAAAAAAACTTGGTGCTTCATGTGACTGGACAAGAACAAAATTTACAATGGATGAAACTTTATCAAATGCTGTCAAAGAAGCGTTTGTAAGATTATATAAAAAGGGTTTAATTTATAAAGGGAAAAAAATAATAAACTGGTGTCCAAGATGTGAAACTGCTTTATCTGATGAAGAAGTTGAATATAAAGATGAAAAAAGTAATTTATATTTCATAAAATATCCTCTTTTACGAGGTGGATTTATTGAAGTTGCAACTACAAGACCTGAGACAATGCTTGGAGATACTGCTGTTGCCGTAAATCCAGAGGATGAACGTTATAAAAATCTTATAGGAGAAAAGGTAAAATTACCTTTTGTGGAGAGAATTATACCTATAATTGCAGATGATAAAGTAGAAATTGAATTTGGCACAGGAGCAGTAAAAGTAACTCCTGCTCATGACCCCAACGATTTTGAAATTGCTCAAAGACATAATCTTGACTTTATTTTAATAATGAATGAAGAAGGAATTATGAATGAAAATGCGGGAAAATTTAATAAAATTGATAGATTTGAGTGCAGAAAATTGATAGTGGATGAACTTAATAAACTCGGATTATTATCTAAAATTGAAGATTACACAAATAGAGTAGGGCACTGTTATAGATGTGATACAGTAATTGAACCATATCTTTCAAACCAGTGGTTTGTTAAAATGAAACCTTTAGCAGAACCAGCAATAAAAGTTGCAGAAGATGGAAAATTAAAATTTTATCCTGAAAGATGGAAAAAAGTTTATTTATACTGGCTCTATAATGTTAAGGACTGGTGTATAAGCAGACAGATATGGTGGGGACATAGAATACCTATCTGGTATTGTAAAAATAACTGTCCTCCTATTGTTGAAAAAGAAGAATTAAAAAAATGTCCTTACTGTGGAGGTAAAGATTTAACTCAAGACGAAGATGTTCTTGATACATGGTTTTCATCCTGGCTATGGCCATTTTCTGTTTTTGGATGGCCTGAAAAAACAAAAGACCTTGAAATCTTTTATCCTACAAATACTTTGGTAACTGCACAGGAAATTCTATTTTTCTGGGTTGCAAGAATGGTTATGGCAGGTCTTGAATTTATGGGAGATATTCCTTTTGAAAATGTTTATATTCACGGAACAGTGAGAGATAATACAGGAAAAAAAATGAGCAAGTCACTTGGAAACGTCATTGACCCTGTGGAAATAATTGATAAATATGGAGCAGACAGTTTAAGATTCAGTTTAATTTCTCTTACTGCGTTTGGACAGGATGTTTTTTTATCTCCAAATTTTCATATAAAGGGAAGAAATTTCACAAACAAAATATGGAATGCATCCAGATACTTATTTAAAAGGTGTGAAGAATTAAACATAGAAAATATCAATTTTTTAAAAGATAAAGAAAATATTGACTTTCCAGAAAAATGGATATTAATGAAACTTGATGAAATAGTAAAAAAAACAGGTAATTCTCTTGAAAAATTCTATTTTAATGAAGCATTAAATAATCTTTACGATTTTTTCTGGCATGATTTCTGTGACTGGTATATAGAAATTTCAAAGGTATATAAAGAAGAAAATTATATAGAAAATATTGTAATTCCCATTATTTTTGAAGTTTTAACTGTTTCATTAAAACTCCTTCATCCATTTATTCCTTTTATCACAGAACAAATCTGGCAAAACTTAAAAAAGTATATTAAATTTGAAAGTGAAAGTATAACTGTAAGTAAATGGCCTGAATCGAAAAACTTTTATGATAGGGAAACGTTTGAAAAATTTGAAAGGATAAAAGACATAGTAATTGCTATAAGGGATATAAAAACAAGATTTAAAATTTCTATTGAAAGGGAAGTTGAATGTTTCTATGACGGAGATTTAAATGAACTTGAAAAAATAATTATAAAAAAACTTGCAGGTGTAAAAGAAATAAAAAGATTTATTGAAGAAAAAGATATTTTTGTCAGACACCTTAAATGGGGTGGACTCGGTATAACTTTTCATGGTATAATAAATATTTCAGAGGAAAAAGAAAAAAAATTAAAGGAAATAGAAAAGTTAAAAGAAATACTTTCAAATATTGAGAACAGATTGAAAAATGAAGAATTTCTTAAAAAGGCACCGCCTGAAGTAATTGAAAACGAAAAAAATAAAAAAATTGAAATAGAAGAAAAAATAAAAAATTTACAGAAAGATATTCAATTTATTGAAAAAAGGAGTGAATAATGTATGCATTTATTGAACTCGGTGGTAAACAAATTAAGGTTAAAGAGGGGTTGAAATTTTCAGTATTAAGAATTAAGGATAAAAAAGTAGGTGAAGAAATTGAATTAAAACCTGTATGTTTTTTTGATGGAAAAGAAATGATTACAGAAAAAGAAAAACTTGAAAACATAAAGGTAATTTGTGAAATCCTTGAAGAAAAAAAAGGTAAAAAAATCTATGTTTTTAGAAAAACTGCTAAAACAGGGTATAAAAGAGGAATTGGATATAGAGATATTTTAACTGTATTAAAAGTAAAAAGTATTGTGAAAAAGTGAAAAAACTTATTGAGAATTTACCAGAAACATTTGTTGGTAAAAGAGGTATATTAGTAATAATAAAAGATAAATCTTATTATGAAATAGAAGAAGAAACCGAAGAATTAACAGCTCTATCAGAAACAC
>ERZ795060.2796-NODE-2796-length-17107-cov-6.023516_pt1 | contig 17107 bp, 10 predicted proteins | sample MGYA00375144_ERZ795060 | MGnify/ENA primary metagenome ERZ795060 (study PRJEB30189, sample SAMN05720157) | activated sludge metagenome | isolation source: anaerobic digester from wastewater treatment plant | place: Japan | collected 2015-05-15 ...
GCTCTCCTCTGGCGTGACCGCCGAGGCGGAGGCGTTTGGCGCGCGCGTGGAGCAGCCCGCCGATGGGCCGCCGATCCTGCGCGAGTATCTCCTCGCCGACCTGCGCCGACTGGATGCCCTGCGCGCCATCGATCCCTCTCAAGGAGGCCGCATGCCGCTCTTCTTCGAGGCGGTGGCGCGCGTCGTGTCCTCCCTGGGCGACGAGGGATTCGTCCTGGCCACTCTCCGCGGACCGCTCCTCGCGGCAGCGCAGCTCCGCGGCGTCGAGCAGATTCTATTGGACACGATAGACCATCCCAGGGAAGTAGAGGCGATCCTCGATTTCACCGCGGAGACGGCGCTGCACCTCGGGAAGCAGCTCTTGGCCACCGGCGCCCACGGCCTGATCCTCGGAGAGGCAACCTGCTCGCCCAACTTCATCTCGCCCGCGCTTTACCGCCGGCTCGTGTTGCCCCGACACCGCGCGCTCATCGGGCGGCTGAAGGACGCCGGGTGGCAGGCCGTAGGCATCCACATCTGTGGCGACATCACGCCCATCATCGAGGATATCATCTCCACGGGAGCCGATTTCATGGATGTGGATTACCAGGTCACCCCCGAAGCGGCGCTGGCGCGCGCCTGCGGGCGCATCGCCCTGCGCGGCAACCTCGATCCGGCGTCGCTCCTGCGCTTTGGCACCCCGGAGGCGATTGAGACGGTCACGGCGGCGCTGCGTGCCAGCGTCACCGGCACGCAATGGATTCTCTCCACCGGATGCGACATTCCCCCGGCAACCCCGGCCGCCAACGTGCGCGCCTTCGCCACCGCCGCGCGATCATAGCCGCCAGCGCGAAGCGTTCCCTCTCGCCCTGCCGAGGCGTGATCACGGCCCGCGCCGGTAGCTGTCGAGGTCACGCGTCTCTCCACGCCACTGGATCCCCGTGATCTTGAGGCGTTCCCAGCCGGGGGGGAGAAGGAACTTCGTGCGCAGGCCATCCTCAGTCGGCTCCATGCCCGCGAAGCCGTAGAGAATCGCCTGGAGGGTGCCGGCCAGGCCGGTGACAAAGCATGGTCGGGGCGAGGTGCGCTTCTCGCTGTAGAGGTAGTAGGGTGGCAGGAGGAACGGCTCGTACGACTCCTTGAAGTGCTTCCCCGCCTCTTCCGCGCGCCCGAGCTGGGCCGCGATGATCGCGTAGATCGAGGTGGTCATCGCCGGGCCATAGCGGCTCACGGTCGCCTTGTAGTGGTCAAACGTGCGCGCGGCCACGTCCTCCGCCATCTTCAGCCGGCGTGGGTAGAGGAGTAGCTCGCAATCCGCCTGCTTGTGGCCCCGTTGATCGGGCGCCCCACACTGGACATAGCGCTTCTCGGTGGCATCGAACGGGATCCACAGCTTCTCCGCCACGGTGCGCCAGCGTGGATCGCCTGGCACGCCGACAATCTCGGCCGCTCGCGCTGCGACCTCCAGGTTGAGCTGCGCCATGGAGTTGGTCCAGGCGTTGTTGTCCACGGGGCCGCGGACCTCGTCGGGCCCCATCACGTCCAGGATCTCATAGCGGGCCGCCGGCTCGTTATGCCAGGCGCGGCTCACCCAGTAGTCCGCGGTGGCGCGAAGCACCGGAAACCCGCGCGTGCGCAGCCATTCGCGGTCGCCCGTCCAGAGGTAGTACTGCCACTGCGCCAGGGCGATCCCGGCGTTGACATGTCGGCCCCTCGAGAACTCGCCGGAGACGGTCTCCTTGCCGCTTTCCGCCGACTCCCAGGCATAGTCCGCGCCGCGATAACCCTGCTTCCGCGCGTTCTCCATCGCGGCGGGAAGCGTGCGATAGCGGTATTCGACAATCGAGCGGGCCAACTCCGGATACTGGGGCACCAGGGCGGGGAAAACCCAGACATCGGCATCCCAGAAGATATGCCCCTGGTAGATGCTGCTGGAGAGGCCCATCGGAGGCACGCTGTCGGCGCGGCCCTCGCGCACACTCGCCAGGAGGTAGTAGCGAAGGGCGTTCACCACCCGTTGTGCAGCTGGGTCGCCCTCGATGATGATATCTCGCTTCCACAGCCGTTCCCACGCCTCGGTGTGCTCGCTGAGGACGGCATCGAAGCCCGCCCTGGCGGCCGCTTCGGCGCTCTGGCGAGCTGTGGCCTGCGGATCAGCCGCGTCGCGCTCCGCGCAGATCCCGACATACCGCGTCAGTACCCAGCGCTCCCGGGCCGAAAGCTCGACCTCGCCTGGAAAAGTGATCGGGGAGCCATCCGCCAGACGGTCCACCGCGGCCACCGCGCAGCCTTCGGCGGAGGTCACCGCGTCCAGCGAGACGCGAGCCTTCCGGGCAGGCGTCAGCGCCACCTGGATCACGCCCAGATAGGGATCATGCCGCGCGGGGAAAAGCGTGATCTCGACCTCGGTCCGTGGCTTGCCGCGCCAGACATAGCGCGTCACCAGGACACCCCGGCGCAGGTCGAACGTCTGCTCGTAGGAGCGCGCTTCGGCGGCGGTGACACGCTGGCCGTCGATGCTCAGATTCGGCGCCGCCCAGGCCGGACCGGGAGCAAAGCTCTCATTCACATAATGCCCGGAGATGAACGTCGGGAGCTGCTCCTCGCGGTCGAAGCCCAGGCCCTCCTGCGAGGCGTTCACCCCCAGGTAGCCATTCCCCAGATAGGCGCGCGCCTCTCCAAACTCCTTGATGGCGAGCAGCCAGGGGTCCTCCGAAACGAGTTTCGCCTGCGGCAGCTCCTGATCGGCGGGTTCCTTCCGACACCCGGTGCTTGAGAAGACGAGCACCAGCGCCGCCAGCACGGCAAGGATCATCGCACCGGAACGCCAAAGCACGCGGGGTCCGCGCGGCTGCCCGGCGGTTCCGGTATCATGTCGTTGCGTGGTCTCTGGTTTCTGCTCTCGGGTCACGGCTCTTCTTAGGCATGGCCTGCGGCCGCGCTGGGCACCAGGGCCGCGGCCAACACTTCATCGACACTCTTGACGAAGAGGAACTCGAGGTCGCCCCGGACGTTGTCCGGGATCTCCTCCAGGTCCTTGTCGTTCTCCTCGGGAAGCACGATCCGCTTCACCCCGGCGCGATGCGCGGCGAGGACCTTCTCCTTCACGCCGCCGACGGGCAGCACCCGCCCCCGGAGGGTGATCTCGCCGGTCATGGCGATCTCCTTGCGCACCGCGCGCCCGGTAAACGCCGAAGCGAGCGCCGTGGCGATGGTGATCCCGGCGGAGGGGCCATCCTTGGGCACGGCACCGGCTGGCACGTGGACGTGAATATCGGTGCGCCCGAAGACTTCCTCGTCAATCCCGAGTTGCTGGGCGCGCGCTCGCAGCCACGAGTGGGCTGCTTGCGCCGACTCCTTCATCACGTCGCCCAGTTGCCCGGTGAGCATCAGGTTGCCCTTCCCGCGCATGAGGATCACCTCGATGGGAAGCACATCGCCACCAAACTCGGTGTAGGAGAGACCGAGGGCGACTGCCACCTCGTCATGTTCCTCGGCCATGCCGTAGCGGTACTGGCGCGGGCCCAGATAGCCGGGCACATCGTCTGCCGTGACGCGGATGGGATCCGTGTTGCCCGAGGCAATCCGGCGGGCAATCTTTCGGCAGATGGCGGCAATCTCGCGCTCCAGGTTGCGCACGCCCGCCTCGCGGGTGTATTCTCGGATCAGGCGAACGAGCGCCTCATCGGTGATCACGAGGTGGTCGGACGACAGCCCATGCGCCTCGCGCTGTTTGGGCACCAGGAAGCGGCGGGCGATCTCCAGCTTCTCCGCCTCGGTGTAGCCGGGGAAGTGGATCACCTCCATGCGATCCTTCAGCGCAGGGTGGATCGGATCGAGCAGGTTCGCCGTCGTGATGAACATGACGTCGGAGAGATCGAAGGGGACCTCCAGATAGTGGTCGCTGAATGCCGTGTTCTGCTCCGGGTCGAGCGCCTCCAGCAGGGCCGCCGTCGGGTCGCCCCGGAAGTCGGCACCCACCTTATCCACCTCATCCAGCATAAAGACCGGGTTGCGAGTGCCAGCCTGGCGGATCGCCTGGATCACCCGGCCGGGCATGGAGCCGATATAGGTGCGCCGGTGCCCGCGGATCTCGGCCTCATCCCGGATGCCCCCAAGGGAGACGCGGATGAACTTGCGCCCGAGGGCGCGCGCGATCGACTTGCCGATGGAGGTCTTGCCCACGCCTGGAGGTCCAACAAAGCAGAGGATGGGGCCCTTCATCTGGCCCGTCAGCTTGCAAACGGCCAGAAACTCCAGGCAGCGCTCCTTCACGCGCTTCAAACCGTAGTGGTCCTCATCCAGGACAGCTTCCGCCTCGGTGATATCGAGACGGTCTTCCGTGCGCCGGGCCCAGGGAAGCGTGACCAACCAATCCAGGTAGTTCCGAACGACGACCGCTTCCGGGGTGGCAAAAGGCATCTTTTCGAGACGGTCCACCTCCTTCAGGGCGCGTTCAGAGACCTCGGGGGGCATCTCTGCCTCGGCGATCTTCTCGCGAAACTCCTCTATCTCGGAAAGCCGCTCGTCGCGTTCACCGAGTTCTTGCTGGATCGCCTTCAGGCGCTCGCGCAGGTAGAACTCGCGCTGCGACTCACTGATCTCCCGATCCACGCGCGACCGGATCTCGTTCTCGATGTGGAGGATCTCCGTCTCGCGCGATAGGACGGCGGTCAGCTTCTCCAGACGGCGGCGGGAGGAGAGCGTCTCCAGCAGATCCTGCTTCACATCGGTCTTCACCGGAAGGTTCGGGGTGATCTGGTCGGCCAGCTCGCCCGGATCGTCGATGTGCCGGATCCCCTGGAGCAGCTCTGGCGGCACGTTCCGGTCGAGGTTGACGATCTCCTCATACTGGCGGCAGACGGAGCGCATCAGCGCCTGGAGCTCGATCCCCTCCTCTCGCGTCTCCTCAAGCAGCTGCACCTGGGCAACGAGAAACGGCTCTTCCTGCACGTAGCTGCGAACACGTGCCCGGGCCAGGCCCTCGATGACAATCCGGACCGCGCCCTCGGGCAGCCGGAAGATCTGCATCACCTCGGCTACCGTGCCCACCGTGTACAGATCGGTCGTCTCGGGTTCTTCAATGCTCACATCGCGCTGAGCAACGAGGAGCACCTGGCGCCCCTGCTCCAGCGCGCGGATCGACTTCTCGCGACCCACAAACAGCGGCAGCATATTGCGCGGAAAGACGACCTGGTTATCTCTCAGCGGTATGACCGGCAACAGTTCGGGGATGCGCGGCTCGTTTCCCATCGAGGGGATGCTCTCCTCCTCGAGGACTACCTTCTTCTTCCTTGGCATGAACGCAAGAGTTCTCCTTATGGCTATCCGACGATTGAGAGTTGGCTACAGGAGCCAGCATTTCCTGCCCCCTCGGAAGGGGCGCTCCGGTAGCCGGTTCGCTGGACTGCGATCTCAAGACGAGTTGCCGCGCACCGCGCGGCAGGCATGGCTGGTAGGGGCGCAGGAGCCGCGCCCGATCGTGCGAAGGAGCTCCCGGCCCTGCCGGGGAGGGTCAGAGTGTCCCCAAAACGACCTGTCGCGGGTGGCGCCACTGGTCGCTGGCGACAGCAGACGGTGGTCTCCCAGAGACACTCGCGAAGCCCCCTGGAGCATGGCAGCTTAGGAGGCGCGGCGCTCTTGATCGAAGAGGATGAGCTCTGGCTCCTGATGGGAACGGACAGTCTCGGCGGTGACGATCACCTTCCTCACATCCTTGCGCGAGGGGATCTCGTACATGATGTTGACCATCAACTCCTCGATGATGGTGCGCAGGGCGCGCGCGCCGGTGTTTCGGGAGATCGCCTCCTCGGCAATCGCCCGCAGGCTGTCCGGAGTAAACTCCAGGTCCACGCCATCGAGCGCGAAGAACTTCTGGAACTGCTTCACCAGGGCGTTGCGCGGCTCGACGAGGATGCGGATGAGGGCTTCCTCGTCCAATTCGTGAAGGGTGGCCACGACCGGCACGCGGCCGATAAACTCGGGAATGAGCCCGTACTTGAGGAGGTCCTCGGGCATGACTTGCGCGAGGAGATCGCCCACGCGCCGTTCACGCCGGCTTTGCACCTTCGCCCGGAACCCGAGCGACTGGTTGCTGATGCGGCGGTCGATGATCTGCTCCAACCCATCGAACGCCCCCCCGCAGATGAAGAGGACGTTGGTGGTGTCGATCTGCATGTACTCCTGCTGTGGGTGCTTGCGCCCGCCTTGCGGTGGCACGCTGGCGACGGTACCCTCCAAGATCTTCAGGAGGGCCTGCTGCACGCCTTCGCCGGAGACATCACGGGTGATGGAGGGGTTTTCACTCTTGCGCGCGATCTTATCGATCTCATCGATATAGACGATGCCGGTCTGCGCCTGGCGGGTATCTCCGCCGGCAGCCTGGATCAGCCGCAGGAGGATATTCTCCACGTCCTCGCCGACATAGCCCGCCTCGGTCAAGGTGGTGGCGTCGGCGATGGTAAAGGGCACGTTCAGGATGCGCGCCAGGGTCTGGGCAAGCAGCGTCTTGCCGGTGCCGGTGGGCCCGATCAGCAGGATGTTGCTCTTCTGGAGCTCTACATCCAGGAGGTTGACATTGATCCGCTTGAAGTGGTTATAGACAGCGACGGAGAGGACACGCTTGGCATGGTCCTGCCCAACCACGTACTGGCTGAGGATGCGGTAGATCTCCTTTGGCTTGGGGATGCGCCCGACGTACTCCGCAGTCTCCTCTTGCTGTCCGCGCCGGAGAAGCCGGTTGCACTCCGCGACGCACTCCGCGCAGATGCGAACGTCGCGGCCCGTCACCATATGCCGTATCTCGTCACGGCCCTTGCCGCAAAAGGAACACCGTGGCTCGTCCCGGTCATCGCCCGGCCTGTTGAACATCTCCCGCTCCCCGAAACTCCTGGCGCAAGAGCACGCTCTTTCGGCAGCGAGCTCCTCTGCCAGCTCTCACATCAACCCCTCGCCCGCATACCTGGAGGATGCGATGGCACACGTCTCCAAAGAGGACGCCGTACAGCGGCGCGCCCGCCAGGCATCATCCCGGGGGCAACACGCGCACTCCTGCCCGATGCATCACGCGCCCAATCTCACGACTGCGTCTTCAGATTGGGGCGAAGAATGTCATCGATGATCCCATACTCGAGCGCGGCCTGGGCATCCATCCAGAAGTCGCGGTCGGTATCGCGGCGCACCTTCTCCACATCCTGGCCGGTGACCTCGGACATGATCGTTTCCAGCTCCTGGCGCGTCTTCCGGATCTGGTCCGCGGTAATCTCGATATCGGCGGCAGTGCCCTCAAACCCGCCGCTGGGCTGGTGGAGCATGATCTTGGCATGCGGCAGCGCGGCACGCTTGCCCTTTGCCCCACAGGCGAGAAGAACCGCGGCCATGCTCGCCGCCAGGCCGACGCAGATCGTCGCGACATCGGGCTGGATATGGCGCATTGTGTCCAGAATGGCCATGCCCGCCGTCACGGAACCGCCCGGGCTGTTGATGTAGAGGTCAATGTCGCGGTCCGGATCTTCCTTCTCCAGGAACAACAACTGCGCGACGACCAGGTTGGCGATCTCATCGCCAATCGGGCCGTAGACGAAGACGATACGGTCCTTTAGCAAGCGTGAGAAGATATCGTACGCACGCTCGCCCCGCGCGGTCTGCTCGACCACCATTGGCACCAGGGCCATCTGCGTTCTCCCTCCCGACACACGCTCCAACAGGATCAGCGCTGGTGACGGCGTCGCAAGCACCCCGAGCGTGCGCCACGCTTCTCCGCTCGCGACAGAGCGGGGCCAACGGCGGCACCAGGATGCCTTCGGTCGTACGACACGCCGTAGACCCTCGTCAGCGCCCCCTGCAATCGGCACGCCAGCTCCCTGAGCCGAAGCGGGGGCCTGCTCAGGGAGCGATCCTCACTCCTCGACGATACGCGCCGACTGCACGAGCAGATCGACCACCTTGCGGAAGAAGATCGACGTGCGCAGGCCCGCAAGGCTATTCTGCTTCTCGAAGGCAGCCCGGATCGCCGAGGACGAGACGCCCGCGCTGCTGGCCATGCGCTCGATCTCCTGGTCGATCTCCTCGTCGGTCACCTCGATCTTCTCCTGCTCTGCAATCTGCTCGAGGACCAACTGGGTGCGGATGCGACGGCGCGCATCCTCGCGCAGCTCACGCTCGTAGGTCGGAAAATCGATCTCGCGGCTGCGCAGAAAATCATCGATCGTCAGGTTCTGGCGCTCCAGCTCGCTCGCCTGCCTGCGCAGCATCTCGGCGGTCTGCTCCTGGACAAGCACCTCGGGGAAGTGGACCTCGGAGCGCGACACCACCTGCTCCACCAACTGGTCGCGCACCTCGCGCTCGGCTACCTCCCGGGCAGACTCCTCAAGCTGCTGGCGAATCTGGTCGCGCAGCGCGGCGAGATCTGCGACATCGGAGACCTTCTGCGCGAACTCGTCGTTCAGCTCGGGCACCTGCTTCGTCTTGAGTGCCTTGACGGTGATCTTAAAGGTGACGTCCTTGCCGGCCAGGACGGGATCCTGGAAGTCATCGGGGAAATGAACCGGCATCTCGCGCGTCTCGCCAATCCGGGCGCCCTCGATAGCCACATTGAAGGCCGGAACCATATCGGTCTGGTCCATATCGAGAGCGACATCGGTTTGCGACCGCTTCTTCAGGTGGCGCTCGCCCCGGTAGAGATCCAGGTCCACGATAGCAACGAGCCCGGACCCTGCCACTTCCGCATCGGCATCCACCAGCTCCGTATGGCGGCGCCGCAGCAGGTCCAACTCGAGATCCACGTCGGCGTCGCTAATCTCGACGCGCCGGCGCCGCACCGGCAGGTCACGGTAGTCGCAGAGGCGTACCTCTGGACGCGTGGGAACCGTCGCGGTGAAGCGGAGGGGCTGGCCTACCTCAAAGGACTCGATGCTCACCTCAGGCGGCGCGAAAGGCTCGACGCCCTTCTCCCTCAGCGCCTGGGCGAAATGCTCGGGCACGAGCTGGCTGATGGCGCGCTCGCGGACTGCATCCTGATCCACAAAGCGCTCGAGGATGCTTCGCGGTGCCTTCCCCTTCCGGAAGCCCGGGACGGCGACTTTGCCCGCGACTTCCTTGAACACGCGGTCGATGGTCTGCTGTACAGCTTCCGCATCCACCTCAACAGTGACTGCGACTATGCACGGTTCTACCTGCTCAAGAGTTACCTGCATCACCTCACCTGGCAAGAGCGCTCGTTTCCCCGACCGGAGCAGCAAACCACCCTGGCCGGCTTTCGGCCGCGTTCTCCCCCACTAACAAAAAGAACTGAGGGAATCTGGCTCGGCAAACGCCCGCACCGCGCGGCCCACAGGAGATGGACCGCCCCGGCAGGCTACCAGTCAGCGGATTCCTTCAGTCCCACACTGTCCTGCGCCAACCCGGCAGGACTGCCACGACAACATGAGTATCCACCTGAAGGGAGTGCCCGCCCGAGACACAGGGCGGTGGCACTCCCACACTTCTATCCGGCCTCTTCCGGGGTGGATAGAGGCGCGGTTGCCGGAAGCCGGCACTTCGCGCCTGCTGGGTTCCCGCCGTAAACGCGGTTCCCCTTGGAGCGGGAGACGGGACTCGAACCCGCGACCTTCTCCTTGGCAAGGAGACGTACTACCACTGTACTACTCCCGCACCGATGATGGCACCGCCGCCAGCTGGTGGGCGAGGAGAGACTCGAACTCTCACGGACAAAGTCCACATGATCCTAAGTCATGCCCGTCTACCAGTTCCGACACTCGCCCTCACCGAGATTGCCGACGCTGTCATTATAGCAAAGCCGATCCTCGGTGTCAAGACGGAGAGCACACCGCCGCGTGGGCCAACTGGCGCGAGCACCCCAGGCGCGCGGCGAGGCCCCTCAAGCCGTGGCCACCTCCCTGGAATAGGGCTCCGCAACCACATCGAACCCGAGCTCTTCGGCCTTGCGAACGAAGTACTCCACGTTCTCCGCGCTCGTGCCATCCCCCAGGGTCACCCGGTCATAGGCCCGTTCCAGGGCGATGATAATCGTCTCCGCCAGACACGCCGGGATGTTGCCCGGTCCGAACCCGAGGTCGATGTGGTACTTCACGTGCTCGCCTGGCATGCGGATCGTGCCGCCAGGGATCACCTTGACATCGGGGCGCTCGCGGAGGACCGCCGGGTCGACGTCGGCCGGCCGGCCCAGGTCAAAGACGAGCGCGCCCTCCTTGAGGTGGCGCGAGAAGATCACGGCGTTCGGGTCAGAGGTCGCCGAGAAGATGAGGTCCGCATCCACGAGCGCGTCGCAGCTCACCGAGGTGGTAATCTCCAGGAGCGGGTTCACCTTCCGAAGGAGTTTCGCCCCGCTCTCCAGGCGCTCCAGATTGGTGCCCACAAGAATCAGCCGGCGCATCGCGGGCGCCAGATCCCGGCAGATCTTGAAGCCCACCACGCCATTGGCACCGACGACCGCGACCGTGGACGTCCCCAGTTGATCTGAGAGGCGCTCGGTGAGAGCCTGGAGGCCCAGGCGCACGCTCCCCGCGGTGAGCGAGCCTCCATTGGTCACCGGGATCGGTGAATGCCGCTGGACCGCCGCGCCCTTCTCGCCCACAACAGACATGAACGCACCCAGGCCGATCACCGATGCTCCCAGGTGATGCGCCAACTCGGCGGCCTGGATCGCCCGCTTCACCGCGAGCGCCTCATCCTTCTTGATCTGCTCGGCAAGAAGCGGGACGCCAATGAGATAGACGCGCGCGCGCCGGCCATCGCGAGTGGTGATCCCGGTGATCACATCGTTCTTCATCGGGCGCACGTAGCGCAGGAGGCGGCGCGTTATCCCGGTCGGCAGCCATCCGGCGAGCAGCCGGAATCGGCGCGACTTAAAGCAATCCGCCATCTCAAAGGGGTGAATCACGAAGGCACACGCCACCTCATCGCCATCGATGTTCGCTAGGGGTACCTTCTCGCCCACGCGGACCTCGGTGCCGTCGATCAACCGCCCGAGGTTCTCCTTATGCTTCCAGACGATGAAGAGGAAGATGACAGTGCCAAACACGCGATACGCCAGGTCGACCGGGGTGACCCACACAGCGACGGCGAACGCGGCCGCGCCGGCCATCGATGCCAGCGACATGAAGCGGAACAGGCCGAGGCATGTTGCCCAAACTAGGAGGACAGCGCCGAGAACACCCGCCGGGATCGCCCCAAGGAGGCTGAAGCCGATCACCGCGCCCAGGCCGGAGGCGACGGCCTTCCCGCGAGAGAAGCGGCCCTCCTTCAGGAGGAAAACGAGCGAGTAGGCATGCCCCACACACGCACCCGTGCCCGCGAGCACCAATCCCCACGGTCCTGCTCCCATGCGCTGGGCAAGCAGAACGGGGATCAGGCCCTTCCCGGCATCGAGCACCAGACAGAGTACGGCCGTGCCCTTCCCGGCAACCCGCGCGACGTTCGAAACCCCGATGTTGTGGCTGCCGTAGTCACGGATATCGATGCCCCGAAGGGCTTTGACCAGAAGGTAGCCGAATGGGATAGACCCCGCCAGGTAGCCAAGGAGGGCCGCCGCTGCGATGGACAGCGCTTGCATGGCACGATTTTACCACAAGCCCGGAGCAACTGCAAGCCCCGCATCCCCTTCATCCGCAGCATCGGCGCCGGCCCGGGGCGCGAGGGCCGGCCCCCATCCCCTGGTGATCCTGGCACAGCGGGCTTGGAGAGCCCCTGGCACAAGCCTCACGCCAGGGCTCCCCAAGCCAGGGTTGGCACCAGGATCAGGGCGCTGCGACGATCGTCCGGCCGGGCTGGCCATCCGGCCGGGTCTCGACCAGGAGGGCGCGCCCACGGCCTCTCGCTGCGCCGACCCGCAGATCCGCCGGGCTCCCCCCAGAGAAAGCCACCTCGTACGCCCGCCCATCGCGCAGGCGAATGCGCGCCGACAATCGGTTGTCTCCGAGGGGTTCAATGGCGGCCACCGGGTCTGGCGCGCCGGGCCGCGCGGGGGCCAGTACCCAAAGGAGATGCGTGTCACCCCCGCCTGTCGCGGTGAAGACGGCCACGGGAGCCGGGTGCGCGCTCTTGAGTCCGCGGTCGGGCAGCCAGCCCTGCAACGGGTCCTGCTGTCCCTCCACGATCTTCAATGAGAGCCCGGAGGCAGGCCGGGCGGCGATGGCGAGGTTGGCCGCGTCCTCGTTGCCAGTGAAGAGGCGAAGGCCGGCGGCATCCGCCTTCACCGGGGCATCGAGGTGGAAGAGCGCCTCATAGGAGTGCTCCTTGCCGTCTTTCGCGGAGAGGGTGTCGCAAAGGATCCACAGATCCGGCTTCACGAAGAGGACGCGCCGGGTGTGCGCCACCCCCTGCTTCACCTCGCCGCCGAAGCCCTCGTCGAAGGTGGCCTCCACGTAATCATACTCGGGCGCGGTGGCCCACACATGGGGCAACGGCTCCTTGACGACGTACTCCGATCTCGGGCGGCCGCGCCGGCGTTGCGGTTGACCATCCACCAGAACGACGTTGTGCGCGGCAGAGTCGATGAAGTATTGCCGCCACTTGGACCTCTCGTACTGGTAGTTGCCCGGATCCACGAGGAGCAGCTTGCCGTAGGCATGCACGATCACGTTCAGCTTGTCTTCGTGCTGGTGGCCATAGCCGAAGGGCCCGCCGTCGAAGAGCATCCAGCAGGCATCCGGCTCCCAGCCGGAGCGCATGATGAAATAGCCGGCGTAGGGGAAGGCATAGGAAGTTTTCGCGGGCGGCTCTCCCTCCTTGCCATCGGTGGCGTACCAGAGAAACTCCTTGCGCTCGGGGAAGAGCCGGGCGGCCTCACCCAGTGGCCTTCGGATATCCATATAGCCGCCATCCTGCACGCCGGGGAGGCGGCGGTCCGGCATCGCGGCATAGACGTCGAAGTCGTACATGCGCTCGATCCGCTTCAGGTAATCCGCCGGCAGCGCGATGTCGTTGAGTTGGGCAAGGCGGAACACGCCCAGGAAGTTGCTCAGGCTGACGTGGTGGTAGCCGCTGGAGAGCTCGATCTGCACCCCGTCGGGGTACACCTGGTTCTCCATCTCGGCATAGAGCCACTCCACCGCCGTGTCGCGCCACTTGGCCGCGTCCTTGAACTCTGGGAAGAGCACTCCCACGTGAAAGAGGCCGTTTCCCTCCATGCACAGCCAGTTGCCGGAGGTGGGATGGGGAAGAAGATACATCGCGTGCTCGGCGAACGATTTGACCATCGTCACCAGCGCCTCGTCGGTGAACTCCGGCGAGAGGAGGAAGCGGTAGAAGAGATCCGGCCAAACTTGCGCAGCGCGGATACCCGCCTCGATGGTGCGCCAGGTCGAGCGCGCGGTGTTGGCGGCGTCCTCCGGCACCGGGCAGGTGCGCACCCACTGCATCATCTGCGCCGTGAACTCGCGCGCGTAACGCTCATCGCCCGTATCACGGTAGGCCCGAGCCAGAGCAGACCAATCGGCGTGGCGGTTGAGCTGCCAGGTCCACTCGTTGTTCGGGGCGTACTTCGATCCGGGCGCTGTGGTCAGGTCGAACGTCCAATCGATCTCCGGCCCGAACTGGTGGCGCAGGCCGATGCTCTCCAACTCGTGGCGGAGCACCCGGTCGGCACGGGCGGTATCTGGATTCTCCGGCTTTGGGTCGGCCTTCGCTCCGGCTGGGAAGTACCACTTCGGCGTCTGGCGGTTGCGGTAATACTGCGCCAGGGCGCGCTTCGCCGCTGCCAGGTCGCCCTTCGCCACCGCGGCTTTCACCTCGCCCAACCCCGGATACTCCAGGTTCAGGGCCTCGAAAAGCTGTTCATCGGTCATGCGGGGCCCTACCTCCTTCCCCTCATGCGTCAGGATAACGTCGTCGATGCAGACGACGGCCTCGGGGTGCGGCTCATTCCCCCACCCAGAGGCGGTGAAGCGCAACCCGTGGATCTGATTCCACCCGAGCGGCTGGCGAGCCGCGCTCATCTGCTGCAGGTAGCAGCGGAAGCGCTTCCAGCCAGTGAAGTTGAGGCGGATGCTTCGCGAGTAGTAATCGGGGCCCTCCGTTTCGGGGTTCTCGGAACTGATGATGAGCATGAAGCTGGAATTGGTCGCTTTCTCCGAGTAGACCCAGAACGAGAGCCGGTCGTAGGCCGACCAATCCGCAGGCACCTTGGCGAGGGAGATGCCATCCGCCTTCGCATGCTCCCAACGCAGCGAGGCCTTCCCCTGTTTCACGTGCCCGGTATCCGCGGTTCCCCCGCTCCACTCCGCCGGGTCATCGCACGAGGAGAGCACGAGCGGCGGCACAGCCTGCCCCGCCGCCAGACCACTCCACAACAGGGGACAGAAGAAGAGCGCCAATGAGATGAGGATCCGTCGCAGCATCACAGCCCACTCCTTTCCGGTGCTTGCCCCCGAGATTCGCCGCGACCGGCAAAAACCCTTTGAGGCCCGTTCCCTGCCGACATCGATACCATGATGAAGGGGACGGCCCCAAATGGTCCGGGTGCAGCCTGTCGGGCCGCACGATCCTTCCGGGATCGGGGCATGGCCCCTGCGAGACCCGCGCCTGGGATTCCGACATGAGGAGAAGGCCGCCCACACGCGCGGAGCTCGAAGCTCCGCGCTACTTTCCGGCAAAGCCCCTGCGGAGCTCCCCCTCCCAGCCATCGCCGTTTTGAGATATCTGGGAGTATCCCCGGCCCAGCCCGGCAGGGCTTCGCTCGCAAGCAGCGCGGTGATTTATCGCCGCGCGCTGGGTTGCGCGCTGCCTCCGTGGCTTCGGATTCCTTACGTCAGAATCCCAGCGCGCCATGCGCGTTGACCATTGCATCCCGCCCATGCTACAATGTGGCTGCTGGCTCGCGGAGCGAGGCCACGGGAGCTACCGGAGCCTCTCGACTGCGCAACAACTGTTTTCCTCGATCGCGGCCCCGCGAGCATCGGTCCCTTCGATGCGGGAAACTGCTTCCCGTTGGTTGGAGAGCGTATTGTGAGCAACGTCTTTCAGAAATTGCGTGAGCGAGGCTACATTGCCCAAACATCCGATGACAAGGCGGTTGAAGAGCTTCTTTCAGGGCGGACCACCCTCTATGAGGGCTTTGACCCTACCGGCTCGTCCCTGCATATCGGGCATCTCCTCTCTTTGATGGCGATGCATCACCTGCAGCAGGCGGGGCATCGGATCATCTTCTTGCTGGGCGGGTTCACGGCGATCGTGGGAGACCCCACCGGGAAATCGGAAACGCGCCAGTTCATCACGCCGGAGCAGGTGGCTGCCAACGGCGAGGCGATGCGCCGGCAGGTCCAGCGCCTCGGGCTGCTCGATTTTGAGAGCGGCGACAACCCCGCCGTGGTGCGCAACAACTACGACTGGCTCGACATGCGGCTTTCCGATTACATGCTGAACGCCGCCCGCTACTTCAGCATCAACCGGCTGATCACTCACGAGACCTATCAGGAGCGCCTGAAGAGGCAAGAGCACCTCTCGCTGATGGAGTTCCTCTACTCCACCTTGCAGGGCTATGACTACCTCTATCTTTACAAGAATGAGGGGTGCCGGCTTCAAATCGGTGGAAATGACCAGTGGCGCAACATCCTCGATGGCGTCGAACTGATCCAGTACGTCCTCGGTGAGCAGGCCTATGCGATGACCTTCCCGCTGCTCCTCGATCCCAGCGGCCAGAAGATGGGGAAGACTTCGACCGGCATGCGGGTGTGGCTGGATCCAGAGCGCACCTCGCCCTTCGAATACTACCAGTATTGGGTCAACACGCCCGACCAGGACCTGGAGCGCAACCTGAAGCTCTTCACCTTCCTGCCGCTCGATGAGATCGCCAGCATTCTCTCGGGGCATCCGCGCGACGCCCAGCATCGCCTGGCCTATGAAGCCACGAAGATCGCGCATGGCGAGGAAGCGGCACGCCAGGCCCAGAGCGACTCGAAATCTGCCTTTGCCGCACAAGGGGCGCTTCCAGCGGATGTGCCAACGCTCACTCTCACCGAGGCCGAGCTTGCCGAGGGCGTGAAAGTGACCAACGCCCTGGCCGATAGCGGTCTGGTGAAGTCGCGCGGCGAAGCCCGGCGCCTCCTTCAGCAGGGCGGCATACGCCTCTGGGATGAGCGCCTCACCGATGTGGATCGCATCTTTACCCCCGAGGATTTCCGCGAGGTGGAGGGCGTGCGTGCCATCATCCTGCGCGCCGGCAAGGGCAAAGTGCTCAAGATCTTGCTCTCGTGAGCCATTTGGGGCCGGGCGGCCTCTCTGTCCGGCCCCTGCTCAACGCCCCTGTGGCAAAGATGTTGACGCCACGTGGATACACGGGTATAATGGGCGCGGCACTTGAGGGCCCGGGCAGTCTGTTCCCGCTCGATGCCCTCGCTCTATGGAGCCGATGGCGCTGTCCATGACGGCAGCTCCAAGGAGGGAGAGAGATTGCTATGCGGAACAATAGGCGCGCCTTTACGTTGATTGAGCTACTAGTGGTCATTGCCATCATAGCCATCCTCGCCGCGATCCTCTTCCCGGTCTTCGCGAGAGCACGGGAGAACGCTCGCAAGGCGAAATGCCAATCCAACTTGAAGCAACTCGCGATGGCGGGACTGCAGTACGCCCAGGATTACGACGAGTGCCTCTTCAAGTGCTACCAGCCAAGCCACCTGGGCGCGTCCACGCTGCGCTGGTACTACACCAGTGACACCAACGTCGGCCTGCTCTACCCCTACATCAAGAATGCCGAAGTGTTTTCCTGCCCAACCCAGAACTACTACGGCGCCAACAGAGCCCTGGCGCTTGGAGGCGGCACCGGCATCATCACGATGGCCTCTATCGAACAACCGGCCGCGACGGTCTGGCTGGGCGACGCGCTCCCCAAGGGCGGGGATCCGAACACGGGCATGGGCCCCGCCACCACCCAAAAGGGCAGCGAGCTGCGCCCTCTCACGGCCGCCAACCTCGCATCGTATGGCCCTGGCACCGCGTGTGACGCCCGCTCGCTGCTGGCCATACGCCACAGCGGCATGGCCAATATCGCGTTCCTAGACGGACACGTCAAGGCAATGAAGTCTGAGGCAACCACCTCGCCGGAAGATATGTGGGATCTCAAATAGTCGGATGCACTCGGGCCCGCGCCCGTGGCACATCCGCATCGCTTCGG
>ERZ795060.2802-NODE-2802-length-17062-cov-5.054272_pt1 | contig 17062 bp, 13 predicted proteins | sample MGYA00375144_ERZ795060 | MGnify/ENA primary metagenome ERZ795060 (study PRJEB30189, sample SAMN05720157) | activated sludge metagenome | isolation source: anaerobic digester from wastewater treatment plant | place: Japan | collected 2015-05-15 ...
AGTAATCACAGCGACACAGATGTTAGATTCTATGATAAGAAATCCTAGACCAACTAGAGCAGAGGTCACTGATGTTGCAAACGCAATAATTGATGGCTCAAGTGCTGTGATGCTTTCTGGAGAGACGGCAGCAGGACAATATCCTATTGAAGCGGTTAAAACCATGTATAACATAGCTGTTACCACTGAAAACGCATTAAACTTTGAAGAAATTGCTAAATTGAGATCTCTGGATAGCAAAATAACGACTACAAATGCAATAAGCAAAGCTACAGTTACTACTGCTCAAGACTTAGGAGCTAAAGCTATAATAACAGCTACTTCTTCAGGTTATACTTCAAAAGCTATATCTAAGTTTAGACCGAGAGCACCAATAATAGCGGTAACTACAAATGAATCAGTGCTTAGAAAATTATCTTTAGTTTGGGGAGTCATTCCGATGTTAACTAGACAGTCAGACTCCACTGATGAAGTGATAGAATTATCCGTGAAAACTGCACTAGATGCTGGATTAGTTAAAGAAGGTGATCTAGTGGTCATAACCGCTGGTATTCCAGTAGGAGTGGCAGGAACAACAAATATGATAAAAGTGCATACCATAGGGAAAGTCCTATTGCAAGGGACTGGTGTAGGAACAAAAGTAGGGACAGGTAGAGTTGTGATTGCAAATACAAAAGAAGAACTTTTAGCAAAATTTGTTGATGGAGATATAATTGTATGCAAGAAGTCATTTGAGTCGATTGAAAGTTTTATGAAAAGAGCATCTGCTATTGTCTGCGAAGAAGAAGGACTTTCTTCTCATGCTGCAATTACTGGGCTTGATTTAGGCATACCTACCATAGTAGGAGCAAAAAACGCTACTCAAATACTAGAGGATAACGAAATAGTAACTGTCGAGAGTGCCACAGGTCAGATATATAAAGGCCACGCAAAAATATTATGATAAAATGATACTGCAAGAAAAATTGCTTATTAAGTAATAATTCTTGCAGTTTTATTTTTTTAATTCAAAAAACATAAAATTCATAATTGAATAAAATTATAGTTTTTTTACAAATAAACTTGTTAAATCATATGCCTGTGCTATAATCAAAGTACAAGGATATGAATGGAGGGAAAACATGTCTACAATTTCAAATTTTAAATTAGAAGATATAAAAAAAAGCAACAAAATTTTCAACTCACTTAGAACAACTTTAGAAACAGCTTTTTATGGGAACAATGTGGTAAATGTTACTTCTGCTAGTGAAGCCTATAAATTAGCTTATAATTCTCCAGGAACTATAGTAACGGATATGCCTGTTTACAAACCTGAGCTCATTGGGCTTCCAGAAGATGCAAAGGTTTTGCTTTTTAATGACGGAGCTGTCACAGGTAGATTTGCTGGGGCGAGAGTCATAATCGGGGAACCGAATGTTTCTCTTGATGAGTATTCAACTATAGCAAGAGAAGCTGTATACCTAACTAGGTACAAAAAAATGTACCATGCACAAGTAATTATAGGATTAGATCCTGATTTTATGGTGCGTGCTCACTTGCTTCTACCAGAAAAATATGAGAACATAATGTATTCATGGCTATTAAATTTTCAATACATAACACAAGATATTATGAAAATGTATGATGGCTCGAAAGAATATCCCGAAGGGGATATTTATGTAGTAGCAGATCCTGATTATGTTCCAGAAATACATAAGGATGGATTAGCTTTATTTGATCCTGAACACAATTGTGCACTATTACTAGGAATGAGATATTTTGGAGAATACAAAAAAGGAACTCTTACACTAGCATGGAGTATAGCAAACAGGAATGGCTTTGCATCTTGCCATGGAGGCATGAAAAGATATAATTTTGATGATGGAAGCAAATATACAGTAGGCGTATTTGGACTATCTGGTTCTGGTAAGTCAACTATTACCCATGAAAAACACGACGGTAAATACAATATAACTATATTACATGATGACGCTTATGTCATTTCAGTCGATGATGGTTATTCTGTAGCACTTGAACCTTCATATTTTGATAAAACTCAAGACTATCCAACCACGCATCCTGCTAATAAATTTTTATTAACTGTACAAAATTGTGGAGTGACATTAGATAGTAATAATAACAAAGTTTTAGTTACTGAAGATATTAGAAATGGAAATGGCAGGGCTGTTAAATCAATTTTGTGGGCAGATAACAGGGTGAACAAAATCGATGAACCTGTAGATTCAATTATTTGGTTAATGAAAGATGCTACTTTACCTCCAGTATTAAAAATAAATAATCCTGTATTAGCATCAGTTATGGGAGCCACATTGGCGACAAAAAGAACTACAGCAGAAAGGCTTGCTAAGGGTGCAGACATGAACGCACTTGTAATAGAGCCTTATGCAAATCCCTTTAGGACATACCCTCTAGAAGAAGACTACAATAAATTTAAACTTTTATTTGAAAAGAGAAATGTAGACTGTTATATTTTCAATACTGGATCATATAAAGACAAAAAAATACCTAAAGAAGTCACATTAAATATTCTCGAGCAAATAGTCACAAGAAAAGCAGAGTTTAAAAAACTTGGAGAATTTAAGGACATAGAGTATATAGATGTAGAAGGTTTTGAAGTGAGCTTTGACAAAGACTATCTTGATATGTGGCAAGGATCAATTAATTACAGAAAAGATTTTGTTAAAAAAGTTGATATTGAAAAAGAAGGAAGAGACAAATTACCAGAAGAAGCATTAAAAGAACTAGAAGACTTAGAAGTACAATTAAATAAGATGAGATCACAATTATAGAAAAATGCACTGCTAATTTTAGCAGTGCATTTTTTAGATGCAACTATTTATTTTTGTGATATGATATAGATAATAATAAAGAAAAGTAGGTGTAATATGTATTATTTAGGAAAAAAACAAAATTTAATGATAAAGAGATTTACAAAAGTAGGTGCATATTTAGGGACAGAAGACGATGATAAAGATGTTCTATTGCCGATATCACAAATACCTGAGAACGTCAAAGCAGGTGATAGTATTGAAGTGTTTGTCTATAAGGATTCGCAAGATAGACCAATAGCCACAACAAATACACCAAAAGCTCAAGTTGGACAGATAGCAAAACTTACAGTTGTGAGTGAGTCTAAAATAGGGTATTTTTTAGATTGGGGTTTAGAAAAAGACTTATTTATGCCATTTAGTGAAACTCTAGGGAAAATCGAAGTTTTTAATGATTACTTAGTAGCAATTTACATTGATAAAAGTGATAGAATAGCTGCAACCATGAGAATAAAAGACTATTTAAGCACAGATTCTCCTTTCAGAGAAAATGACAAAGTTAAGGGCACAGTTTATGGAATCAACAAAGACATAGGTGTATTTGTAGCAGTTGAAAACAAATATGATGGGCTTATAAACAAGAAAAATGTTTTTGGGATTTATGAGATTGGCGATGAAATAGAAATAAGAATAAATAAAGTTTTGGAAGATGGCAAATTGGATCTAACACCAAGAGAAATGGCTCATATTCAAATAGAAGGAGACAGCCAAGTAATATTAAAAAAACTAAAGGAAAACAATGGATTTTTAGCTTTAAATGACAAATCCGACCCTGAGCTTATAAGGAAAACTTTAGGAATGAGTAAATCCGGGTTTAAGAAAGCTATTGGTAATTTATACAAGAAGAAAATAATTGAATTAGTGGATGATGGAATCAAGTTAAAATAAAATATTTAATAGACTTAAGTAAATATAATTTAATGCCTTCACAAATTAGGATAAATGTGCTATTATACTTTAATCGCACATTTATTTTATGAAGGAGACGGATATGAAGGCATTAAAAGACAAAGTATTTTTAAAAACGATGTTAACTATAGCTTTACCAGTAGCCATTCAAAACTTAGTATCATCATCATTAAATATGGTTGACACATTGATGATAAGCAATTTAGGAAGTGCCAGTATAGCTGGAGTAGGGTTGGCAAATCAAGTTTTTTTTCTTTATATTTTGCTTACTTTTGGAATAAACAGTGGAGGAGCTATATTTATCGCCCAATACTGGGGAAAAGAAGATGTAAAAAATGTGAATAAGAGTATGGGATTTGCTATAATGAGTTCCTTGATTATAGGCATAGTATTTACTCTTGCAGCTTTAATATCTCCAAAATTAATTCTGGGAATTTTTACTAAAGAAGCTGACGTTATAGATGTTGGCGTTAAGTATTTGAGAATTGTATCGTTATCTTATATTATAACTGCAATAAGCTTTAGTTATTCCATTGCATTAAGAACTACAGGAAAACCTCATGTGCCTCTTATAATTTCAATAATATCTCTTGGGACGAATACATTGTTAAATTATATTTTGATATTTGGAAAATTTGGAGCACCAGCTTTAGGCGTTAGAGGAGCAGCAATTGCAACTGTTATAGCGAGAATTGTGGAATTCGTTCTACTATTATACGTAGTATATAGACGAAATGAACATTTAAATGCAAATTTAAAAGAATTGTTTGGGTGGGATAAGGAATTCATAAAAAAATACATTAGCGTAACATATCCAGTAATATTAACAGAAGGTTTCTGGGCTTTAGGCCAAATTATGTACACAATCGCTTATGCCCAACTAGGGAAAACTGCTACAGCTAGTATTCAACTGACAAATACGATTCAAAATATGTTCTTTGTCGTTGTAAAAGGATTAGCAAGTGCTTGTAGTATTATGGTTGGGAGTAAAATTGGGGCGGAAGAGTATGAAGAAGCTTATGATTATGCTATGAGCTTTATTGTATTATCCACAGTGTCAGGTGTAATACTAGGGTTAAGTTTAACTTTATCTGCAGATTTGATATTGAAATTATTCAACAACCTAGAGCCTCTAGTATATAGTTCAGCAAGATCTATAATTATTATTATGGGGCTGACATTTGTAGTAAGAGTATATAATAATATTTCAATCGTCGGGGTACTTAGATCTGGCGGAAATACTAAAGTTGCTATGAGAATAGATTTATCTTCAGTTTGGCTAATAGGTGTTCCTTTAGCTTTTATGGGATCCATGGTTTTAAAATTACCCGTACAATATTTATTCCTATTGATAACAACAGAGGAGATAGTTAAGGCTATATTGGGATTTCCGATAATAAAATCAAAGAAATGGATACAAAATATAACATAGGTGAGCTTAAGCTCACCTTATGTTTATTTGTTCTTTAATTTTACATCTGGTTCAGAAGGCAGCTTAAATAGAGGAATGAATCTATCTAAGCCAGTTAAAGTTAATAGAAGAATAGAAACAACTGCGATTATTGCTAAATAATTATGTGAAATTATTTCAAATACGTTGAATTTATAAAGAGGATAAACTGCACTAGCAATGCCGATGTAGAAAGTCATATAAACATGCCATGGTATAAGTTGAGAACCAAATACGCCTAATGCGTCAGAGAAAGTTGCATTCCTTAATCTCAGCTTATATAAATCTTCCTCGCTACCCTCAACATTATCTTCAGTTAAAGTTTTAATAATTGGACCTATCGTAACTATTTGTGCCATTTCATCTGATAGAGCTGCATTTCCAACTATTGATAAAACTCCATTATAGAACATAAGCTGTCTAACATTCTTTGAAATTTTAGAAATTAAATTTGAAAGTGGTGCAAATGCATTTATTTTACCCATTATACCACCAAATGCTCCAACCCACATCATCATAACAATAACCCAAGAACCAGCATCAGAAAAACCTGTCAGGATTGAATCCAAAAATGCTGATATAGAGGTTACTGTCCCTGTAAATAGCCCAAATATCAAGGATGTTATTATACCTAAAAATAGGCAAGCTAAAGTTGGCAAACCTTTAACGGCTGTTATGATTACAATAATAAGTGGAATAATCATAATAGGTGAAACACCTTCTTGCACTTGATTTAGCAAAGTAACAGCAGCAGGCCTTTCTTGATTTAGATTATCCCAAACTTCTTGTGGTATTGCTGCGATTGCTTCATTGGCATTTGCAGTAACACCTGGCAAATGCATACTAACGACAAATATAATTATCGCAGAAATAGTTAAACACAGCAGCGACCATACACCTTGATGCTTGATTCTATGTATGACTTCAACTTTTTGTATACCAGAACTAACTACTGTTGTATCTGAAATAAGTCCGATATTATCGCCAAAGCATGCACCTCCTGCTATTGACGCCGTCGTTAGAACAATATCTCCTCCAACTATGTGGTTTAGCCAAAGAAATATCGGGGCAGCTGCAGCAAACGTTCCCCATGAAGTTCCAGTAGCCACTGACAAAACGCATGTAACTAAAAATCCGGTAACAGCTACTGTTTTAGCACTTAAACCTAATTTTAATGAAACATTGATGATTGATGCAGCAACTCCTGCAGACATAAATATCTCAGCCATAGCATATGCTGCCATCAAAATGAAGAATACTAACTGCATTTCTTTTACATTATCAATGGCTGTTTCAACTATTTCGTTGAACGACAATTTATCAGTTATAAAAGCTACAATTGCTGCCCAAACAGCAGCTAATGGAGCTGCTAGTAAAGCATCCATACCTGATATCATAAGTCCTGCCATTAAAAATACTGGTGTAAACTTAAAAATTGCTACTACTACATTCATTACTTAACCCCCTGTAAATTAGTAAACTACTGATAAAAAAATATCAATCATATATAAATATAAACCCCAAATCACTATAAGTCAAGGAAATTTATTGGAGTAATTAAAAAATTCTGATTATCTGGATATATAATGTAAATATGAAAATTATACCAATGGAAATAAATATTAAATAATAATCTAGTTAATATTTATTATATATGTGATAAAATTAGAATATAAAATAATTTGGAGGGTCAACATGGAGATTGGTAAAAAGTATAATGGAGAAGTTATAGATTTTAATTCGGAAGGTTTAGGCGTAGTTAAGCTTGAGAATCAAGTGATATTTGTGGATAACTGCGTTATAGGAGATATAGTTGAGTTTGAAGTTATCGAAAAAAAAAGAAATTACTGTGTTGGGAAAATGGCAAATATTGTATATTACTCTAACTTAAGGGAAAAATACGCATTTGATACGAGCAAATTAGGAGGGGGAGTCCCTTTAATAAATTTTAAATACGAAGAGCAATTAAAATGGAAAGAGAAAAAAATAAAAAATGACTTATATAAGACATGCAAAGTAGAATATGACATTGAACCTATATTAGGTATGACTCATCCATTTAGATATAGAAACAATACGCAAATTCCCGTAGGCATAAGCAATGGAGAGAAAGTGATTGGTTATTATAAAAGAAAATCTAATGAAATAGTGCCGATAGAAGAAGACATTCTTCAAAAAGAGATAGGAGATAGAATAATTAAATCAATTAAAGAGTGGATAAATGAATACAATATAGAAGTTTTTGACAGAACTAATAAAAAAGGTAACTTAAAACATATCGGAATAAGGACCAATCAAGATTCTTTAGCAATGGTTATTTTAGTTACACACACTCGAGAACTACCATATAAAAATGAATTGGTTCACAAATTGATCAGAGACACAGGCAGTGTTGTTAGCATTTATCAAAATATCAATAACGATGATAAAGTGAAATACGGAAAAGAATTTATCCATATATTTGGTAAAGAATACCTTATCGACTATATTGGAGATATAAAATTTAATATCTCACCTGAATCTTTCTTTCAAACGAATTCCTATCAAACTGAAAAATTATTTAACATAGTAAAAAAATATTTAGACCCTAAGGAAAATGATTTGGTATTTGATTTATATTCAGGAATAGGAAGCATAGCTTTATTTATAGCAAACGACGTTAATAAAGTGATAGGGATAGAATATATAAAATCAGCTGTAAAGGATGCTAAGAGAAATGCAGTAGAAAATAATATTGGAAATGTTTCTTTTTACCATGGCAAGGTAGAAGATTTGTTACCTGAGCTACATAAAAAGGAAGGTCAACCAAATAAAATAATTCTCGATCCACCAAGGTCAGGAGCTGATAAAAAAACTTTACTTGAAATTGCAGATTTAAATCCGGAAATTGTAGTCTATGTATCATGTGACAGTGCGACTCTTGCAAGGGATTTAAAAATATTAACAGAAAATGGATTTGAAGTAAAAAAAATAAAGCCGGTAGACATGTTTCCACACACTACAGAAATAGAAATTGTGGTCCTGCTACAAAAAAGTGATATTTTGTAAGGTTAGCAACAATTGAAATAATATAAGGAGAGAATCTGATGAATAGGATAATAGGAGTTAATTCAAATTCGTATCATGGTTTTTCAATTGATAAAGCGATAGATGGTATTAAAAATGCAGGGTTTAAATATATAGAATTGACAGCAACAAAAGGCTGGACAGAGCATGTGTTTTCAGATATGAGCTTTAAAGAGTTAGTTTCAATAAAAGAGGAACTTAAGAAAGCTGATTTGAACCCATTTGCATTAAGTGGGCATTGCAACTTAATGGACAAAAATAGAATAGAAGATTTTAAATTAAATATCGAATTAGCAGCATTTTTTGGATGCAAATATATAATAAGCTCTATAGGTGAAGCTCATATACGAGATAAAAAAGAATCATCAGATGAAATTGTAGCAAACAATATATTTAGCTTATTGCCTATATTACATAAACACAATATAAAACTATGCTTAGAAAACCACGGTAAACATGGCACTGGAGAAACTATCATGCCAATAATTAATATGCTGAATACGCCTTATGTAATGATAAATTATGACACTGCAAATGCTATATTTTATGGCAATACAGACATATATGAGGATATCGAAAAAAGTGTAAATAAAATTGGATTTATGCATATCAAAGATAAAAATGGTTTGTCAGATGAGTGGAATTTTCCTGCTTTAGGAAAAGGGTACATTGATTTTTCTAAGATATTCGATATACTGGAAAAACATGATAATGAATGTCCGATGAGCATTGAAATTGAATTTACTAAACAAGGAGCTAAGAACCTTGATGAAGTAAATAATGCAGTGAAAGATTCTTTAAATTACTTAAGGGAGATTAACATTTTTATTGAATAGAGGAGATCAATGATGATAAATGTAGGACTAGTTGGATTTGGTGGAATAGCAAAAGTTCATTTAGACAATTATTTATTACTAGACAATGCGCAAGTTAAAGGAGTAGTAGTTAATTCTGAGTTAAGCAAATTAAAAGCTCAAACAAATGGTTTAAAAACATTTAGTTCAATAGAAGAGTTGGTAGAGAATGAGGAAATAGATGTAATAGATGTGCTAACTCCAACCTTTATGCATAAAGAACATGTATTAAAGGCTTTATCTTTAAATAAAAATGTAATTGTGGAAAAACCAATAGCTTTAAATAAATCAGATGCTCTTGAGATGTTTAATTTTGCAAAGAATAAAAATCTCAAGCTCTTAGTTGCTCAAGTTGTTCGATTTTCATATGAATCTGAAATTTTAAAAGATATTTGTGTAAATAATAAATTGGGAAAAGTGCTAGACGCATATTTTGAAAGATTATCCTCAGCCCCAAAATGGTCAACTAATAGTTGGTTTCTTGATAAAGAGAAAAGTGGGCATATACCTTTTGATCTTCACATACATGATCTTGATTTGATAATAAGCATATTTGGAAACCCCTTATCATATGATGTGATGACTTGTGGGAGAAATGATTTATCTTTTAAAGAGCAATATAGAATCAATTACCATTTTGAAGGTTTTGATATATTGGCAACTGCTTCTTGGTATAAATCATTCTATCCATTTAAAGCAAATTGGAGAGTAGTATTTGAAGATGGGATATTAGAATATTACAATCAAGAACTTATCTTGTTTAAGCCAAACATGGAACCTGTAGTCTTTCAAGCTGATAATGACAGAATGGTGAAAACAGATATTAATTTACCGGCATCATCTATGTTCTACAAGGAATTAAAAAATTTCATTTCATGTATAGAGAATGATGAGGATGTCCCTGTAAAACAAACGGAGGTATTAAGCACAATAGAAATACTTGAAAATATTTTAAATTATTGAAATATTTATTTGTTTCAGTTGACATTTTATATTTATATGGATATACTCACATTATACATGAAAACGTTTATTTCTATATGTAAAGGATTACATAGGAGGTGAAATATGTCAACAATTGAAGATGTAGCTAAAGAAGCTAATGTATCTGTAGCAACTGTTTCAAGAGTCATAAATAACCCAGAAATTGTTAAAGAACAAACCAAACAGCGAGTTTACGAAGCTATAGAAAAACTTTCGTATGAACCTAATATGTCTGCAAGAAATTTAAGAAAAAATGAAACTAGAGTTGTGCTTATTGTTACTCCCAATATAACAAATCCATATTATGCTCATATTCTCGCAGGTATTGGAGATATGGCACAAAAGCATGGATATAGTTCACTTATTTATAATACATATGGGAAACAAAGTGAGCAAAAGAAGGCTCTTGATATGTTAAGAAAAAAAAGAGCAGATGGTGCAATTATACTAGCTAGTGATATGGATTCAAATTGGATAGAGGATTATTCTTCGCAGTTTCCTATTGTATTATCTTCAGAATATCCAATTGATTTAGATATTTCAAGAGTGTCCATTGATAACTACGATGCTGCATACAATGTAATGCAATATATACATAGCCTTGGGCATAAAAAAATTGCCATGATTTCAAGTACTAACAATTATATCTCTACATATTTAAGACTTAAAGCTTATAAGGATTTTTTAGAAATAAAATCAATTGAATATGAAGCGGAGTATATACAATATGCAGACGAGGTATATTCTTTTAAAAGCGGGAAGGAGGCTACCATTAAATTACTAGGTCTAAAGGAGAAACCAACTGCTATATTCTGTATTTCTGACACGATAGCTTTAGGTGCTATTGCAGCTATTAAAGAGTCAAAGCTAGATATACCTAATGATATAAGCGTCGTTGGGTTTGACGATGTTGACTACACAACTATGTTTCATCCCTATCTTACCACAGTCGCTCAGCCATGCTATAGGTTGGGAACGGAATCTTTTAGATTACTAAATAATTTATTTAAAAATGGATTAAATTCAATAGAAAAAAGAATAATTCCATATGAACTTATTGTAAGAGAGACCACGAGAGCTTTATTGTAAAGATGAAAGTTAATTGTGAGTTGTCTTCACAATAACTATATAATTTGTAAGGGGGATTAATTATGAAAAGGGCAGGAAGTATTATCTTATCGTTTGTATTAATATTTTCACTTCTACTAACTGGATGCACTAGTCCAGATGATACTAACAATAATAACACTGGAGAGGAAAACGGACAGAAGTATAAACTTGGCATACTTGCTCCTGCTGTAACCCATGGCTGGGTAGCTGCAGTAGCATATCATGCAGAGGCAAGAGCTAAAGAATTATCAAACGAAATTGAATATCAAATCTACACAAGCTCAAATGCCGAAGAAATGACTACTCAACTTGATGACTTAATGACATGGGGAGCAGATGCAATAGTAGCTTTTCCACAGTGGGAAGGCATGGAAGTGCCAATTCAAAGAGCTATAGATGAGGGCATAAAAGTAGTTAACTTTGATATTGAAATCAATGCAGATGGAGTTTATAGAGTTTCTGGGGATAACTATGGGATAGGAGTAGCTGGAGCTGAGTATATAGTAGATAAAATTGGAACAGAAGGCAATGTTGTAATTCTTGAAGTCCCTACTTCTGGATCAGTCTCAGAATTGAGAAAGCAAGGGTTTTTAGATACAGTTGAAAAGATAGCACCGAATTTAAATCTTTTAACTTATGCAACAAAATTTACCAGGGAAGATGGATTAAAGGATTTTGCAGATATTTTAACTAGTAATCCCAAAATAGATGCTGTCTATTCAATGGATGATGAAACTTCCATAGGAGTTTTACAAGCGATAAATGAGGCTGGTAGAACCGATATAAAAGTTTTGACTGGATGTGGAGGTATGCAAGAGTACTTTAAACTTATGCCTGAATACGATAATATTTGGCTTGAATCAGCATTGTATAGTCCAGCTATGGTGAAAGATGCAATTGATGTAGCCATGAAGCTATTGAAAGGTGAAAAAGTTGAAGAAGTAACAATAATACCTACAACAGTCGTTGATAGGACAAATTATCAAGATTTTCTTGATGAAAATTCTCCATATTAGAAGATTGAAAATTTAAGAGAGGTTATTGTAATACCCTCTCTTAAATTTATTTAGAATTATGGTGGTGATTTAGTGAGCATAGAGTTTAAAGATATATATAAGTCATTTGGCACTAATCAAGTATTAAAAGGTGTGAGTTTCACAGTAGAAGATGGTGAAATATGTGCATTGATTGGTGAAAATGGAGCCGGAAAATCTACACTGATGAATATATTGGGAGGAGTAATAAAAAAAGATTCAGGGGATATATTCATTGATGGAAAAAAAGTTGATTTTAATAAACCAATCGAAGCTATAGATTGTGGGATAGCATTTATACATCAAGAATTAAACTTAATTAATGACTTGCCCATATATGAAAATATGTTTATAGGCAGGGAGATAAAAAATAGAAATAGGCTGTTGAACCACAAGGAAATGTTAGATCAAACAAAGAAAATATTTGAAGATATGAATATCAATTTAAATCCCAAAACAATGGTTAATGATTTAGATGTGTCATATAAACAGATTGTAGAAATTGCAAGAGCTATGATGATGAATGCAAGGACAATAATAATGGATGAACCAACTACATCTTTAACTGAAAAGGAAATCAAACGAGTGTTTGAAATGATGTTGCATCTTAAAAAACGCAATGTAAGCATAATTTATATCTCTCATAAATTAAATGAAATCAAAGAAATATGTGATAGATATTATTGCTTAAGAGATGGCAATTTGGTAAGTAAGGGTCTTGTAAGTGATGTGAGCACTGATGATTTAGCTACATTTATGGTGGGACATGAATTTAATATTAAAGAAAGCAAAAAAGACTTTGTTAAGGGAGAAGAAATATTTAGAGTTGAAAACTATTCTAAATCAAATATTTTTAATGATATATCTTTTAAGCTTCACAAAGGAGAAATTCTGGGTTTTACTGGACTGTTGGGAGATGGCAGGAGTGAATTGTTTCGAAGTATATTCGGGATAGACAAAGCCGATCTTGGAAGTATTTTTATGGATAAACATCAAATCAATATTGACAATGTTGTTGATGCAATTGATAAGGGTATCGGCTATTTACCTAAGAACAGAAAAGAAAATGGAATAATTAAAGACATGAATATACTTGAAAATGCTACAATCGTAGTTTGGCCAAAATACGCAAAATATGGATTTATAGATATAAAATTACATAAGAAAATATTTAGAGAACAAGTAAAATCTTTGAGAATTAAACTAATCGATGAGACTGAGAACATCAACAATTTATCTGGTGGAAATCAGCAAAAAGTAATTTTAGCTAAGTGGTTAGCAACTAATCCTAAAGTTATGATTCTTGACAATCCAACTCAAGGAGTTGATGTTGGTGCTAAAGAAGATATATACGAAATCATTAAAAATCTCGCTGATCATGGTATGGGAATAATTATTTTATCTAGTGAAGCTCAGGAAATTGTAAGAATTTGTGATAGAGCAATTGTAATGTATCACGGGAAGATACAAGGAGAGGTATTTAAAGATAGTTTAAATGAACACAACATCATGAAACTAGCCACTGGCGGAAACATAAAAAGTGAGGTGGGTTAATATATGGCAGAAATATCGAGAAAGGGAAATAGCATAATTTCTAGAATAAAATATAAATGGTTAAATCAACCACTTTTTAGCACCGCTGTAGCATTGGTGATTATGATTATTGTACAAACTTTAGTTTTAGGATTTGATTTTGATTCTATTGGTAGCTGGTTTAGCTCTTGGCTAAATAACTGGATAAACATATTGAGAAATAATGCCAGCATAGGAATAATTGCATTGGGGATGACACTCGTTATCATATCTGGAGGGATAGATTTAGCAGTTGGCTCTACATTAGTTGCAACAGGTGCTGTACTTATGATGCTCATAGATGTTGGACCAAACGGAATCCTTTTAAGATTAGGGATTACAGGCATACCAGCTTTCATAATAGCTATATTTATTATATTACTGATGGGAAGTGCTCTAGGAAGTTTAATAGGGTTATTGATAACAAAGGGGAAAATCCCACCATTTATTGCAACTCTTGGAGCGATGAAGATTTTCAGAAGTGTAACTCAACATTTTATGCAAGGATATAATCCTACAGTGCCAAGGGAATTTCTTGCTATTTCAAATTTGAAATTAGGGAAATTTATGATCATGCCTATTGTTTATTGGATAATTTTATCAGTCATCTTTTATATTATATCTAAGAAAACTGTATTTGGCAGGCAAGTCATAGCAGTTGGATCAAATGAAAAATCAGCCAGACTATCAGGTGTAAAGGTTGAAAGAGTAAAGACACTTGTATATACTTTATCTGGTTTGTTAGTAGCGATTGCTTCAATTGTACAGGTATCCAGGATAGGGTCAATGGACTTTGCAAATGCAGGAAGTGGAAGCGAAATGGATGCAATAGCTGCAGTAGTAGTTGGTGGAACTAGCATGAGTGGCGGGAAAGGACAAATATTGGGCACGGTGATTGGGGTCTTAATTATTGCTGTTATGAATAATCTTCTCAATTTATTTGGGGTGCCCCCATTTTTAAGAGAAGCTTTTAAAGGAGTCATAGTTGTCACTGCAGTTTTATTGCAAAAGAAAGAAAACGTTTAGAGAGTTAGGAGGCATGCAATGATTAGAGTTGGAATAATCGGTTGTGGGAAAATTGCTCAAATAAGACATATTCCAGAGTATTTAGACAATAAAAACGCTCAATTAATAGGACTATATGATAGAACTACCGAAAGATCTAAAGAATTAGCCCATAAGTACAATGTAATACAGTATGAAGATTATCATGATATGCTTAATGATGATAATATTGATGCAGTTAGCATATGTTTAGCTAATAATATGCATGCTAAAGTTACAATAGAGGCTTTAAAAAAAGGAAAACATGTATTATGTGAAAAACCAATGGCTACAAATCTAGAAGATTGTTTGGAAATGATTAAAACGGCCAAGGAAAACAAAAGAAAGCTATTAATAGGTCATAACCAGAGATTAACAAAAGCACATATTTATGCGAAAAAGTTAATTGAAAACCATTTGATAGGAGACTGCTTAAGTTTTAGAACTACATTTGGTCATTCTGGTCCTGAAACCTGGAGCATAAATCCAGGATTGAATGTTTGGTTTTTCAATAAAGATGTAGCTTCAATGGGGGTTTTAGCTGATTTAGGCATTCACAAGACTGATTTAATCAATTATTTGTTAGATGATGAAATAATTGAGGCTACCGCTGTTTTATCCACTCTGGACAAAAAATATGAAACTGGTGAACCAATATTAGTTGAGGATAACGCAATATGCATATATAAGACAAAAAAAGGTTGTGTTGGAACTATGACCTCAAGTTGGACTTACTACGGACCAGAAGATAATAGTACTGTCATTTACGGAACTAAAGGGATGATGAGAATTTATGACGATGAGAAATATGCAGTAAAAGTATTGCTGAAAAATGGAGAAAAAATAGATTTCGATCTTGAAACAATTCAGACAAATGACAATCAGACTAAAAGTGGAGTTATAGACGAGTTTATAGATTGCTTAGAAAAAAACACTGACTCTGTTCTCTCTGCTGAGCGTATACTTCCTTCGATGAAAGCGATCTTTGCCAGCATAAATTCATATATTTCTGGCTCCACTGTGAGAATAGAATAGAGAGGAAGGATCTCATGAAAATAGGATTTGTAAGTTCGATATTGGCAGATAAGAGTTTTGAAGAGGTTATTGACATAGCACATGAGCTTTCATATAGTTGTGTAGAGTTAGCTTGTTGGCCTAAAGGCGAGGCAGAAAGAAAATACGCCGGAGTTAGCCATATAGATGTGGAAGAATTTGATGATAATGATGCAATTTATATAAAAGATTACTGTTCTCGTAGAAATGTAGAAATATCATCTTTAGCTTTTTATCCAAACACTTTAGGCAATGATGCGAAAATGAGAGATAAAAATGTAAAACATTTATATAAAGTAATAGATGCGAGTGCAAAATTAAACGTCAATATGGTTACGACGTTTATAGGCAGGAATCAATTTTTAAATGTAGAAGATAATCTAAAACAGGTAAAAGAAGTTTGGCCTAGTATTTTAAAGTACGCACAGGAGAAAGATGTTAAAATTGCTATTGAGAATTGTCCAATGCTCTTTGATAAAAATCAATGGCCAGGTGGACAGAATTTATTCAATTCACCAGATATTTGGGAAAGAATCTTTGAAATATTGCCTAATGAGAACTTTGGGATTAACTTTGACCCTAGCCATTTTATTTGGCAAAGGATGGATTATGTAGAGCCAATATATAAATACAGAGATAAAATATTTCATATTCATTTTAAAGATATAAAAATAGATGAACATAAACTTCAAAAGTGTGGCATATTGGCATATCCCCTAGAATATATGACACCGAAAATACCGGGATTAGGCGATTGCAGATGGGATAAGTTTATATCCGCTTTAACAGATATAGAATACAATGGATATGCATGTGTAGAGGTTGAAGATAAGTCTTTTGAAAAAGACGATCTATCTATAATCAAAAGTTTGATACTTTCAAAAAAATTTTTAGAGCAATACGTCATATAAATATTATCCATTTTCCCCTAGCTAGTATTTCTTATGTAAGAAATGCTAGCTTTTCATATTAAGTATTGAGTCTTTATGGTATATTAATAATTAGTTATATTAATCGATATAAACTGTAAAATTGTGGTATACATTATAAAAGGGGTGATATTATGGAAAGTAAAACTAAAAAATTAGTTCAGGCTTCAGTGTTACTTGCAATTGCAATTATATTCCAAATAATTGGAAGATCCATACCTGAAATCAA
>ERZ795060.2803-NODE-2803-length-17058-cov-14.419161_pt1 | contig 17058 bp, 14 predicted proteins | sample MGYA00375144_ERZ795060 | MGnify/ENA primary metagenome ERZ795060 (study PRJEB30189, sample SAMN05720157) | activated sludge metagenome | isolation source: anaerobic digester from wastewater treatment plant | place: Japan | collected 2015-05-15 ...
GAGCTGGATAGCCTATTTATAACAGGAAAAGTATGCATAATGATTCTTCCCTTCCCTAACGGAACTTCGACCATAAAGTTCATAGGATAGTATAACCATCCGATTATCATACCTGCCAGAGTCTTTGATCCAAACTTAAATTCTCCATCAAGATAATATGCAGGAAGATCATCCATAAATCTATAATCCATTATCCTCTCTCTGAACACCCTTCCAGCAAGCTTTGGGCTAAAGATACCAAGTCCACTCACCCATCTACCTTCAGTAATACCTTTTCTTTTTTCCAGGGTATATCCGAAATGAGAGAACTCAGTCTCTTCTGAAAGCTCAAGTATAACTGTCTTACCCTGTTTGGCAAGACTCTCTAATTCATCGCTAAAAGCTGTGGTATAAATAGTACTGGTAGTTTCTGCACCGCTTCCATCTAAAAGACTAAATCTATCTTTTACTAAATCTTTAGGAACTACAAATATGTTGATTATATTCTCGCTTATCGTTCTATTTCTTGTGGTAGCCTTTAAATTAAGCCTAAAAAGCTTAGGCTCTAAGACTTTAGGAACTACGAATTCTATATTGCCTATCTCACCTAACCCGTAATTGATACTCTTTAAGGTAAAATTTCCCTTTATCTCTGTCCCTTCCATTTCCCAGGATATCTTAACATTCTCTAGAGGACTACCAGAGAGATGAGAGAACAGTATGGGAATCCTTACTCCTTCTCCACCCCATACTCCGGTCGGTCTTTCTTTGGGAAAGATTAAATCTAGGCTATTTATATTCTTTAGCTCATTAAAGTAGCTCTTCTTACCTCTTGTTATATCTAATAGCCCGTTACACTCCCAGTAGAGGTCAGTAAATTCTGTAATAATATAACCCTTAATATTATTATGTCTTCTTATCTCTTCTATCTGAAATCTCAATGCCTGATGTTGAAGTTCCTGAAATGCTTCAGTTAAATTTTCTATATTATCGAAGACCTTATCCAGACCATACCCCCAGAACCTCTCCTCTACCCCAAGAGGCTTCGTTGCCGTTCTGGAATCTCTCTGCTGGAACCACCAAGGGTCTCCTCCATACTGAGCTCTTAATTTTGTGATATTTGGAAGTCCCCAGTTACCAAATTCTGAGACAACTACAGGCTCATCCCCTTTTCTTTCCATATCAGGACCAAATGTCCAGGCGGGATGGCTAGAAAGGTCATTTACCCAGTTTCTCATCTCTTTAAACTTATCCGGGAAACCAAAATAGTTATGGAAGTCTTCAATGTCTGTTTTAACGTGAAAATTAGGGAAACAGGCAGAATTATCAACAACTAATCTTGTCTTATCCCTCTTTTTTAACCACTCATAGGTCTTCTTAAGCCATTCTCTATCTTCTTTACTATTTACTAAATCTAATCCCCAGTTCTCATTAATAATAGTTCTTATAATTACAGATGGATGGTTATAGTCATAATCAACCATCTCTTCTAATAGCTTTTCTCCTCTAGCCTTAGCACTTGGGGTAGACTTGCTCCAGTTAGGAAGGTCTTCCCAGATCAGAATGCCCAATCTGTCCGCCCATTTCAGATACCAGGGATGAACCACCTTAATGTGATACCTCAAACAGTTAAGACCCATCTCTTTGGCAAGTATAAGCTGGTCTCTTACAAATTCTTCGTCTGGAGGATTATAATGGGTAAATGGATAAAAATCCTGGTCCAAAGCACCAATAAGGTACACCGGCTTACCGTTTAGAAGTAACTCTTCATCTTTCGCCTCTATCTTTCTCATACCAAAGGTTTCTATAACTTCATCCAGTATCTTATTTTTATAAGTTATGTTTGCCCTAACAGTGTACAGATTCGGGTTATCCACATCCCAAACTTGCGGATTCTTTATATTTAACTCTATACGGTTCTCCTCTTCCAGCACAGCCTCTACTCTGTTTATCTCTTTACCCGATGGGTCAAGAAGGGAAATCTGCAGATTATATCCCTCTTCCCCATCTGACTCAGAGTTTATCAGGATATAAACCTTACTGTTATCCAGATCAGGGGTTATATGTATCTTCTCTATATAAGAAGAACCTGTCTCGATTAAGGTTACACCCTGCCATATGCCTCCCGCCATCCCATACCATTGAGCTTCCTGTTTACCATGTGGGATCTCAGTAAACGGATAGTTGGGGTCTGCGTCACCGGGTATTATTACTTTAACTATAAGTTTATTCCTAGATTTTATATTCTGGGTCACGTCAAATGTAAATGGAGTATAACCACCCTCATGACTTCCCACCAGCTCATCATTAAGCCAGACCTCTGCATAGTAGTTAACTGCTCCAAAATGAAGTAAGTATCTATTCTCTCTATCCTTATCTACTTTAAAATCCTTTCTGTACCATACTATTCCCCTGTATTCTCGTAAAGCAGGGATCTGATTACCTATACAGCTTGGTACTTCTATTGAATATGTCTGAGCAGGATTAAACCTTCTATCCAGACTCAATTCCCATATCCCATTCAAAGTTGTAACTCTTCTCATCATTCCTCCTTATTTGAATTTATAATCACTATGACTATAACTTTCTAATTGAGATTCCAATGGTGCTATCTCAATCTTTACACCTTTTTTTTCTAGCTTCTTTAAAATATCTTTTGAAGCCAATTCATCTGTAATAAGTATGTCAACCTTGTCTATTGGACTCATAGGAATCAGTTTTTTCTGCCCCAGCTTTGTATGATCAGCCAGAACTATTAATGTATGGGCAGAGTTTATCATGGATGTATATATACTTGCCTCACTGGGATTCAGTGTTGTTAATCCCCCTTCCGTGTCTATTCCATCCACTCCCATAAAACATTTATCTATAAAAATACCCTTGAAGAAATCCTCCGCTTTGTCACCGAACAGGCTATAAGAGCCCTCTCTGGAAAAACCTCCTGGCATAGCTATTCTTACACCAAGTCTGAGTAGCAGATAGGCTATATTTACAGAGTTTGTAACTACCTGTACATTTGGAATCCCCCCCAGTAGCTTTGCAAACTCATATGTGGTAGTCCCACCACCCAGAGCTATTACATCATTTGGTTTTACCAGAGTTACAGCAACCTTGGCTATAGCCCTTTTCTCTTCCAGATTTTCCACACTTCGATCCTCAAAGGGTGGTTCCTGGATAGTTGTCTGGGTAGACAGTGAAACGCCTCCCCAGACCCTGACGATAAGTCTCTGTCTTTCAAGGTCAGCGAGGTCCTTTCTGAGGGTGATTGGAGAAATTCCAAGATGTTCAGCCAGCTCATTTATAGATAATGTCCCGCGGGATTCGAGCAGATCCAATATTTTCCTCTTTCTATTTATTTTGGCTATTGAATCCACAATATTTAACCTCTAGCTATAAATTTGATACGAACAGATTATATCATATAGTATTTTTATGTCAATAGTTTAAACAATATTGATTTACAAAAATATAAAAAGTGCTCTAAATTTGATATTAAGAGGTTAAAAAATGAGGCTGAGCTTACTTTCAAGCCCAGCCGGTGAATTTATCCTAAATCACAGTAACTTCCAGCTGTCTTATTTCTGTCCATAAAATTTCTGATGCCACTCATAAGCTCTCTGCACCTCTTCAGGTGGTATTTCTTGAGGTTTTCCTCTAAGGAGAGCAAGATGAACAGTTTTTGCGATATCTTCAAGCATAACAGCAATCTTTAAGGCTTCAGAGGGAGATTTCCCTATTGTAAAAACACCATGATTCTTAACTAAAACAGCCGGACTATTACCTATAACTCTCAGTATCTCTTTCCCAATAGCTTCACTCCCAACAGGAGCGTAATCCGTACAAGGGACAGGCCCACCAAAATCGTCAGCCATCGCTGTCAGGTATACAGGAATAGATTGCCCTAAAGCAGCGAAACTTGTTGCATAGTTAGAATGTGTATGGGTAATACCATTCACATCCGGTCTATTCTTATAGATATAGAGATGGGTGAGTGTATCGACTGAAGGCTTATGTTTACCCTCCACTACATCTCCATTCATATCAACAATAACCATATCTTCTGGCTTCATATTTCTATAATTCATTCCACTTGGCTTTATGGCAACATAACCTGTCTCAGGATCTCTTCCACTCACATTCCCACTGAACATGGTAACTAACCTGCTTCGCGATAATTCAAGGTTCATCTCACATACTTCTTCTCTAAGTTTCTCTAACATTGCTCACCTCTTGATTATCTTTACATCTCCTGGCTCAAGCATTATCTCTTCTATACTACCGGGGAAAGATAGTTTTACAGCTTCAGCTTTATCGCTATGATTTAGCAGGAATATAAATACTCCATCCTCCCCTTCTCTTACAGTTACCTCTACCTCTTTAGGTCCCATAACTATTATATCAATTCTACATCTCGTTATAAGCCAGAAGAGGAGAGATTCTATATACTGGATATCCACATCTGCCCCAATATATATAGCTTCTCCATTACCAAATCTATTTATAGTAGCAGCGGGTTTTCCAGCAAATGGTCCATCCTCATACTGAGCAATTACCTCTGCAGATTTTGGGCTTATAAGTTCACATATAGCCTTACAGGAATACTTTTCCGGTCCTATTCCCTTTATCTGATATCTCTCATCCCCTGGGATAGAGTAATACTCTTCGATCTCCACCCCCAAAAGATCTGCCAGTTCACCAGGGAGAGTCTTGTCGGTAACTACATTATTCCAGTCCTTTACCCCTGACCTTGGGGTAACAACTAGTGTGCCTCCCTCTCTGACATATCTCTCAAGGTTCTCCCTTATCTGTGGGGTCATAAGGTACAGGCTGGGAGCTATAACCAGTTTATATCTGGACAGATCGCTTAATGGATTTACTATATCCACTGGAACGTGTTGGTTGAATAGTCCAGCGTAATACCTCTGTATCTGTTCCATATAATTAAAGGATGGATTGTTTGGTTGTATATCGAAAGCCCATCTTATATCATAGGAATAGATTATAGCCGCTTCCGCCTTGTAACGAGAACCCACCAGATCGGTGAGGTTTTTGAGTTCTTCCCCCATCTTCTTTACCTCCTCATACCTTCTCCTTGGAACCCCATCATGGTCCAATACACCATGCCAATACTCTTCAGTACCAAATCTGCATGTTCGCCACCTGAAATATACAATGGCATCTGCTCCGTGAGCTATACCCTGATAAGCCCAGAGCCTGATCTCTCCAGGTAAAGGATGAGGACCAAAAATCTCCCAACCAGCCGCTCCACTCTGCTCTTCCATCACCCAGAAGGGTTTTCCACTATTCACACCCCTCATTACATCATGGGAAAGAGCTATACTTGTCGGGTTAACATCCCCTCTAAATTTGGGATAATTATCCCAGGATATAAAGTCTAGAGTTTCAGCCAGTTTATAATAATCAAGTCCACCAAAAAGTCCCATAAGATTATGCGTGATAAATTTGTCCGGGCAGGTCCTTCTCAATATCTCAATCTGAAGATTCTGATAATCTATGGTGGAATCTGATACAAAACGGAGAAAATCTAGTAATAAACTGGGATTATGAGAACCCACTGTTCTTCTTGGAATTATAATCTCATCCCAGCTTGTATATGTCTGACTCCAGAAGATAGTTCCCCATGAGTTATTCAGGTTTTCAAGTGTTCCATATTTCTTCTTCAGCCATTCTCTAAAAGCAATAAGACAGTTATCACAATAGCATCTATTACTCTCGTGACAACCCAGTTCATTATCTATCTGCCAGCCTATAACATTTGGATTATCTTTGTAATGTTCCGCCATAGCAGTAACAATCTTCCTGGTAAGTTTTCTATACTCCGGGCTATTATAACAGTAGTGTCTCCTTCCTCCAGGACCCATTATATGCCCATCTCTGTCAACCGGTAAAATCTGCGGGTATTTCTTCACAAGCCACATAGGAGGACTTGCAGTGGGGGTACCTAAAACAACCTTTATCCTGTGCTTACCTAAGACTTCAATAGCTCTATCCAGCCAGGAAAAATCATAATGACCTTCCTCTGGCTCCATCTTAACCCAGGCAAACTCAGCAAGCCTTGCGACATTTATCCCGGCAGACTCCATAAGACTGGCATCCAGATTCCATCTCTCTTCCGGCCAATGTTCAGGATAATAATCCACTCCATAATAAAACATAGCTTTTTCCTCCTATAGTTATGTCCCAGGTGCTCTCCACATAGGCTTCAGTAATCCTTCGTCTACAAGCTGGAGTATCCTAGGGTATATCTCTCTCCACTTCTTATAGTAATCCTGATATATCTTATGATTACCCATATCAGGCTCATACACCCTCTCAAACCTCACCAGTCTCTCCACCGCCTCTTCCAGGTTCTTATAAACCCCCATGGCAACGCCGGCAATCATAGCTGAACCCAATGAAGTTGCCTCTTTTACCACCGGGACCTTAATCTTTACACCGTAAACATCAGCCATAATCTGTGGCCATAAGAATCCTTTAGAAGACCCTCCACAGAAGACTATCTCTTCGGCAGGTGAGTTTGTAAGTTCAAGTAAGATCTGATAATTTCCATAAGAAACATAAGCTGCATTTTCTTCCAACGCCCTGTAACATTCTTTCTTACCGGAGGTCTGTGGGGAAAGTATATCAAACTGGAGGAAGGATGGAGCTGCATGCTTCCATCTCTTGGCATTCATAACATCAGAGAATATAGCTATGATACCGTTAGACCCTGGAGACGCCTGGGAAGCAAGCTTTTCCAGAACATAGTATGGATCCACACCCATCTGCTTCGCCATCTCTTTCTCCAATTGACAGAAAGCATCCCTGAACCATCGAGTAGAGAAACCATGATAAAAGCCAATTCCTTCTGTCATCCAGAAGCCGGGCATGCTATGACAGAGAGTTCTTACCCTGAATTTCGGATCTATAAGAGGTTTATCAGTAACCACTGCTGTCTGCCACTGGGTTCCACCAACCACCACATATCTATTATTCTCAACCGCACTGACACCTACCAGTGCAAGCTGAGTATCTGCACCTCCAGTAACCACCGGAGTCCCTGGTAGTAATCCGGTATCTCTACCTGCCTGATCAGTTACCTCCCCTATTATTGTCCCGGACTCATACACTGGAGGGAAGATATCCTTACTTAAGCCAACAAGCCGGATGGTCTCATCTGCCCAGGTTCTCCTGGCAAGATCAAACATACCTGAACTGGAGCCTATTGAAGGGTCGGTTATGATTTTACCTGAAAGTTTATATAAGACCCAGTCACTCAGCATATTCATATGTCCAATCTTTTCAAATACCTCTGGCTGATGCTTCTTTATCCATAAGAATCTTGGAGGGTCTATTATATTCACCCAGTCCCCACCAAGTTTAAAGATCTTCTCTGCATCGCCAGACTTTATAAGTTCAACAGCTTCCTCCACCGCTCTTGCATCAAGATTTGTACATGCCCAGATCTCATTCCCTTCTTTATCGTATACTACCATCCCCTCTCTCATACTGCTCGCTGTTATAGCTAAGACTTCCTCCGGTTTTATATCAGCCTTAGCCATAGCAGTCTTAATAGTCCTGCAGAGGATAGTCCACGCTTCTTTTGTATCGAACTCCTGAGAGCCTGGATATTCTGGAATCTCTTTTGGTATCCACTCCTCCTGAGCTTGAGATATCTGATTGCCTTCCAGATCAAAGATAAGACACCTTCCACTACCGGTTCCTGCATCAAGGGTAACAATATATTTTTTCATATTTACACCCCTTTCCTAAAAACTTTATGATTAATTATACCAGATAAGATAAAAAGAGGCTACACCAGCACACATTGAAAAGATATCTGACTTCCAGTATAACAATTATTCAGACATCGTGATAAAATATCTATTAAAAATCAAAGATAGGAGGATAAAATTATGGCTTACTTCGACATGTCGTTGGAAGAATTAAGGAGATATCTTCCAGAAAGATATGAAGCGGAGGATTTTGACTCTTTCTGGAAAGAAACACTTACAGAGGCAGAAAATTATCCGTTAAATCCTTTATTTGAGAAAGTGGATTACCATCTGGAAACAGTTGAGACGTTTGATGTTACCTTCTCTGGATATAAAGGGCAGAGAATAAAGGGCTGGTTAATAATACCCAGGATCAGGGAGAAAAAATTACCCTGTATTGTAGAATTTATTGGTTATGGAGGAGGGAGAGGTTTCCCCTATGAGTGGTTGCTCTGGAGCAGTGCTGGGTATGCCCATCTGGTTATGGATACAAGGGGACAGGGAAGTAGTGGAAGCCCAGGAGATACTCCAGATTATGAGGAGGAAATCTCAAATCCACAGTATCCAGGATTTATGACCAGGGGGATTCTAAATCCAAAGGCTTATTACTACAGAAGAGTTTTTACTGATGCGGTAAGAGCAGTAGAGACCGCCTGTACATTTCCAGATATAGATCCAGAGAAGATTGCGGTATGTGGCGGAAGTCAGGGTGGAGGGATTTCATTAGCGGTAAGTGGATTATCTCCAAAGGTCAAGGCACTTATGAGTGATGTCCCATTTCTATGTCATTATAGAAGAGCGGTGCAAATAATAGACGAAATGCCTTATGGAGAGATTAGCAGATATTGTAAGGTGCATAGAGACAAGATAGAGACAGTCTTTAGAACTCTCTCATACTTTGATGGAGTAAATTTTGCTACACGTGCAAGGTGTCCAGCCATATTCTCTGCAGGTCTTATGGATACTATCTGTCCACCATCTACTGTATTTGCTGCATACAACTACTATGGGGGAGAGAAAGAGATTAAAGTGTATCCATACAATAATCATGAGGGTGGAGGGACATTTCATACACTGGAAAAGATAAAATTCATAAAGAGAATATTCGGATAAAAGATGGTAAAAAATGATTTAACACTGCTTATTAAACCCACATCCGCAGAGTGTAATCTGGGATGTAAATACTGCTTCTATTCACCAAAAGAAAATCTGTACCAGGATAAAGATAAAAGGATGTCATCAGACATCTTGGAGATTACTGTAAAGAAGGCTCTGGATATAGCTGAAAATATCACCTTTTGCTGGCAGGGAGGGGAGCCCACTCTAATGGGTCTTCCCTTCTATAAAAGAGTTGTGGAACTGCAAAAGAGATATAAAAAGGATGATCAAAGTATAAGTAATGCATTTCAGACAAATGGAGTACTTCTAAATGAAGATTGGGCTCTATTTTTCAGGGAGAACAACTTTCTGGTAGGGCTGAGTGTTGATGGTCCATCCAGTGTCCACGATGAATATAGAATTACAAAAGATGGAAAACCTACCCATTACTTAGTTCTCAGCAAATTAAAACTACTCCAGGGGTATAATGTGGCGTTCAATATATTAACAGTGGTTAATGATAAAAACAGCAAGAAACCAGAGTCCCTATTTAAATATTTTAGAGAGCTTGGGGTAGAGTATATGCAATTCATCCCCTGTCTGGAAAAAGGCAGAGAGGGCAAGATAGCCAGTTTTTCTGTAGACCCCAATAGTTATGGAAATTTTCTCTGTACTATGTTTGATAAATGGTATAACAACGGAAAACCTGAATGCTATATAAGAGAATATGAAGAATGGCTGATAGCATATGCATATGGAATAAATCCCTGTATGTTTAAGCCTTACTGCGAAGGGGCTCTTGTTATAGAGTATAATGGAGATATATACCCCTGTGACTTCTTCGTAGAGCCAGAATGGTTTTTAGGGAATATTAAAGAGGTCTCACTGGAAGAAGTACTGAATAGCGAACCATACAGAAAATTTAAAGAGAGAAAACATATGGTAGATGAAAGATGCATTAAATGTAAATTTCTTAACTTATGCTGGGGAGGATGTCCAAAGTTCAGAATAAATAAAAAGGGAAAAGCTATAAATTATAGCTACTACTGCAATTCTTATCAGAGATTCTTTGCGTATGCAGATAGATATTTTAAGAGCCTTATAAAAACTATTTAAATTTCTTTATGTAATCTAATACTGAAATCCTGCCTGTAATAGTTTGAGATGCAACAAGTGTCTCCATTAGATCCTTATCAGTAGGGTCAAGTATAACACTGTCAAGCCCGTTACTCACTGCCATACTCAAAAATATCCTGTTAAGTAAACTTCTCTTGGGAAGCCCATAAGATATGTTACTTAATCCTATAATAGTAAGATATCCCTTACTGTTGAAATGCTCCAAAGCCTTAAGAGTCTCCAGTGCCTGTTCAGGACTTACACCAACAGAAAACACCAGAGGATCCAGCACTATATCAACCCTATCCTCAGGATTAAATAGAGAGATTAACTCTTCTCCATTCTTTATCCTCTCATCGGCGTCCACGGGAAGTTTATACTTTCCAGAAGTAAGCCCTACTATAGCAGCACCGTATTTTCTAGCCAGATCTATAATACCCTCTCTGGATGGTTCTAATGAGATAGAATTTATAAGGGCTCTACCAGGATATATCCTGAGAGCCATCTCCAATGTATCGGGCTCCTGTATATCAAATACCAGGGGAACATCCCCAAACTGCTGGAAATTTATCATAAGCTCTCTTATAAACTCTCTCTCAACAGTACTGGAAACAGGTATGTGCATATCTATAGCCCTGGCACCAGACTGAACCTGCTCACGCCCAAGTTCTACGAGCCCATCCATATCTTTAGCATCAAGTAATGACTTACACTCCTCTGCATACGCATTAAGTTTTTCTCCAATAACAGCAACAGGTAATCCCTTTCCTACCTCTATCAACCTGGTTCTGGATGTAAAAGCCAGATAAGAATCTCTTTTTCGAATAGCAGTCCTTTTTAATCCTCTTACTGCGTTACTTATTGCCTTTGTATGCTCTGGGGTGGAACCACAACAGGAACCTACAATACTGGCTCCAAGTTCCACATACTTTACTGCAAATTCAGCCAGTTGCTCTGGGGTCTCTGGATATATCAGTTTTCCATCTTCTATGATGGGCAAACCGGCATTTGGCTGTATACTTATATAGGGAACTCCTGAGAGGACCATTCTTTCAAGAACCCTGTAAAGCCCATCTGAACCCATACTGCAATTCGCTCCAACGACATCTGCCCCCAGACTCCAGAGAACCAGAGCGGATACCTCTGGTGGGGTCCCAGATGTTGTACGGAGGTTCTCCGAGAAAGACATCTGACAGATAACAGGTAATTCGGTATTCTCTTTACAGGCAAGAAGTGCTACCCTGGCTTCCTGAAGGTCTCCCATAGTTTCAATGATAATGGCATCTACTCCACCTTCTTCTAATGCCATCACCTGTTCCTTAAATGCATTATAGGCATCTTCAAAAGACAAATCTCCAAATGGTTCCAGGATTTTACCCGTCGGTCCTACCGAACCAACCACGAAAGCTCTCCCCTGAGATGCCTTTTTAGCTATCCTTGCGCCAGCTATATTTAATTCTATAACCCTGTCATCAAGATGATGTGCAGAGAGTCTGAACCTGTTTGCACCAAAGGTATTGGTCTCTATACAATCAGCCCCTGCAGCTATATATGACCTGTGTATCTCCTCAATTCTTTCAGGTTTAGAAATATTCCATTCCTCGGAGCATGCACCAGACGTAAGACCATACCTCATAAGCATGGTGCCCATGGCACCATCAAATACCAGTATCCTCTCTCTTAATGCATCAAGAAACGAGTAATTCATCTGGAAGATTCACCTTCTTTGCCCTTGCCCATAGTCTCTCCAGATTATAGAACTCTCGCACATCTGGTTCCATTATATGTATCACGAAAGACTTATAATCCAGGATAACCCAGCCTCCTTCATACTCCCCCTCTATACGAATGGGAGGGAGTCCCTCTTTAGACATAACCTCATCTATGCTCTCCACAATAGCGGATGTATGATGTGATGTCTGAGATGTGATTATTAAAAAATAATCTGTAATAGTAAAGAGCTCCTGAAGGTCAAGCAGAACAATATTTTCCCCCTTCTTTTCTACCGCTGCGCTTATGGCGGTATAGATTAAATCAAGAGTAGATTTCATCTATAAGTTTCTTTCCCTCCTTTATTAAAGAATTCCAGGTTTCAATCGTCCTTGGATGTACTACTGACTTATTCCTCATAATATACTCTATGGTAAGATTAATCGCAAACAAAACAGCATTATCTAAATCATCTTTCAATATCTCACGCAGATAGTTAACACCGGGAAAATCTCTGTGATATTCAACATAATCGGCAATAAAAATAATCTTATCCAGAGTGGACATCTCCCTATCACCAGTGGTATGTTTTGCTATAGCACCAAGAACATCCCCATCCTTTATATTAAAATGTTCTCTGGCAAAGATACTCCCCACGGGGGCATGAAGAATCTGAGGAGAGTAGATGTCCCAGATGGACAGGGGTATGTTATAAGACCTTGCCAGCCTTATAAGTTCTTCATCAGAGAAACATTTTGCACAATCGTGTAAAAGACCTGCCAGAGATGCCTTCCCGGGGTCAACATTATATCTTTCAGCAAGCAAGATGGCTTCTCTCTCTACAGCCAGAGTATGCAAGAATCTTTCGCCAGTAAGATTTTCCCTCAAGAAGGAGATATAAAAGTCTCTATTCTCTATATAATCCATGCTTCCTTATATAAGCCTCTACAGGTTCAGGAACCATATACCTTACAGGTCTACCCTGAGCTACCCTTTCCCTTATCAGAGTGGAGGATATCGCATAACCAGGTATCTCAAGTAGAGAAACGCCATCAAGAATCTTTTTATCAAGATACTTTAAGCAATCAGGATTATAACCTGGACGGGTCACAGCTATAAAGTGGGTCAGCTTTACAAGTTCGTATGGGTCTCTCCAGGTAAGAATCTCAAGTATCGCATCAAGCCCTGTGATGAAAAATAGCTCTGACTTTGGATATATCTCTTTGAAAGCCCTCACAGTGTCTATCGTGTAAGACGGACCTGGACGCTCTATCTCTACCCTGGAAATATTAAAGTAAGGATTGGTTGCTATAGCCAGAGCTGTCATTATATACCTATCCTCAGCCGGGATAACAGACCGGGGGGTTCTATGAGGTGGCTGTCCTGAAGGTATAAATATCACCTGATCAAGGTTGAATTGATGCCTGGCTTCCTCTGCCGCTACAAGATGTCCATAATGTATGGGATTAAATGTCCCTCCCATTAGTCCAATCTTGTCAGAGTTCACACCTGATCCTTCCTTCGAGCATCGTAAATGGAATCCCTCCTATAATAACCTTATCACCATCTTTTGCCCCACTATTTTTTAAGGCATCTAACAGACCAAATTTTCTTATAAGGGGATTCAGAAGGAGGTGATAGTCCCTCTGTCTAAAATCTATTCTTCTTATAGCTCTTATGAGATCATTGCTGGATACATAAAAGGTATTCTCTATCTTCTCTATGTATAGTGGCTGCAATTCTACATCCGATTGCTTATCCTCTTTAGAGGAAAAAACCTCTTTAGAATAGTCAAGTAACTTTAAAATTTCTTCCTTCAATTCTTCTATTTTATTTTCGATAAACAGGTCATTCTTAGAAAAAGTCACCGTAGACTTTTTCAGAAGGTCTTCACTGTAATATGACAATTCATTTCTTACTATTTCTATCTCTTTCTCTTCATTGAACATGATAAGCAAAACAGAAGCCCTCTCGGCATGTCTCAGAAATTTGTTTCCGAGTCCCAAACCCTTATGAGAACCATCTACAATTGCCGGAATCTCAACAAACTTTACAGGTCTCACCTTATCACTTAAAACTCCAAATACAGGCTCGGTAGTAGTAAATGGATAATCTCCAACTTTCGGATGGGCATTTGTAATCAGAGAGAGCAGAGTCGACTTACCTGAGTTTGGAAATCCCAGGATAGCAACATCCACTATAGACTTCAGCACCAGGGTGATCTTAGCCTTCTCCCCAGTCTCTCCTCTCTCAACTACCCGAGGGGCTCTATACTTATTGGACAGGAAGTTACTGTTTCCCCTTCCCCCTCTGCCACCCTTTGCTACTAGAATCTTATCATCCTGAAAGAGGACTTCGCCTAAAAATCGACCATTTTCAGAGTTATAGACACAGGTACCAAGGGGAACTCTAAGGTACAGGTCTTCCCCATCTTTTCCACTCTTTCTGTTTCCCTGACCCTGAGAGCCAGACCCCGCTGACAACCTCTTTTGGGAGAGGTAAAAATTAAAGGTCTCCAGATCCCTGTCCCCTGTTATATAGACATCTCCCCCCTTACCTCCATCTCCACCATCAGGACCACCTTTCGGAAGATACTTTTCCCTGTGAAAACTTAAAGCACCAGGTCCTCCATCCCCTCCACTGACTATGATATTTACTTCATCTACAAACATACTAAGACTGAACAGGTATCACACTCACCATCTTCTTATCTTTTTTTGTTCTGAAGGAGACAATACCATCCGTCAGGGCAAAGAGGGTAAAATCTTTACCCATCCCAACATTCTGTCCAGGATGGATCCTGGTTCCTCTCTGTCTTACAATGATATTTCCTGCCACCACAAACTGACCATCAGAACGCTTTACCCCCAGATATTTAGGACTACTATCTCTTCCGTTTGATGTACTGCCTGCACCTTTTTTATGAGCCATAAAGCACCTCTTCTATCTTTACTCTGGAGAGATACTGTCTATGTCCTCTCTTCCTTCTGTAATGTTTCTTGGGTCTATATTTAAACACGATAATCTTCTTGCCTCTAAACTGTTCAATGACAATACCTCTTACCTTTATGTTCTCAATGTAAGGAGTACCTATAACGCTCTCTCCTTCCTGAGCTTTCAACATTAAAACCTTATCGAATACTACCTCTTCCCCTTCTTCAATATCCAGTTTCTCCACTGTTAGTATATCCCCAGGGCTTACTTTATACTGTTTTCCACCTGTCTCTATAATAGCATACACTGTTATGTCTACCTCCTAAAAGATCTAGTTGACAGTTTAAAATTTACCATATAGATACTATAAAGTCAAGATATGATATACTGTAAAATATTTGGAGATACTTATATAATAGGCTGGATTGAATTAATCTTCAACAGGAGGTCATTATGGATGTAATTCTTGATGTAGAAAATCTGAAGAAATCTTATGGCAAGGTCTCTGCTCTAAAGGGGATAGATTTTAGTGTCAGCCCTGGAGAGGTCTTTGCCCTTATAGGTCCTAACGGGGCAGGAAAGACGACTGCCCTGAGAATTGTTGCCACATTGCTCTCCCCGGATGATGGCAGGGTAAATTTTATGGGATATGATGTAAAGAAAAATCCAGAAAGGGTAAGAGAAAATATAAGTTATCTACCTGAAGAAGCTGGCGCATATAAAAATCTGACCGGTATAGAATATCTCAGGTTTATGGCTAATTTCTATGCCCGAGACGAAAGAGAAGTGGAAGGATTCATCAGGAGGGCAGAAGAGATTGCAGAACTGGGAGACAGATTAAAAGACAAGATAGGAACATATAGTAAAGGGATGGTAAGAAAACTTCTACTTGCCAGAGCTCTGATGACTATGCCTGAACTAGCCATACTGGATGAACCCACATCTGGGCTGGATGTAATAAATTCATTAGAGATTAGAGAGATCATAAGGGGATTTGTGAAAGAAGGGATATCTGTGCTGTTATCCTCGCATAATATGTTGGAGATAGAATTCTTATCAGACAGGGTCGCTATTATTGATAGCGGAGAAATTTTAGAGATTGGGAGCCCTGAAGAATTGAAAGAGAAATATTCTGTAAGAAATCTAGAGGAGGTTTTCAGGAGGTTGGTAAGATGAGGAAGTTTATGAATCTTTTTAAAAAGGAGATAAAAGAATTAATCAGTGCACAACTTATACTGTCCTTAGCCTTCACCGTAATACTTTTTTATTTTATAGGGAATATGGCAAAAACAGAGATGAATAAAATAGGAGGAGCTAAGGATATATACATCCTCAATTTAGACGATTCAGACCTTTCAGGTGAAATCCTCAGGAATTTAGCACTTGCCAACTTCAAAATCAACCTCCTGGATGTTAAAGACAGAGAATCGGCGGTTGATTTTGCCAGAAAGAACAATATAAACCTGTTATTAATCATCCCGGAAGGCTTTGGACCATCTGTTTTAAAGTTTCAACCAGAAGAACTTGAGGTATATTCTTTCATTCGTAGCTTTTCTGTGAGTACCATGTCAGACACAGAGATTGTTAAACAACTTATTGGTATAGTAAACAATTATCTTTCAGATAATCTTATAAGGAATAGGATCTCAGATATTACTCCAGAAGACTTAAAAAACCCTATAAAAAGCAGAAATTTTATTGTGATTAAAGACAGGATGGCTGAAGGTTCTGTTACTGATGTTGCTAATTTCGTCTATTTTCAGTCTATATTTATTCCAATTATTTTAATGATGGTAATAACATTCTCTTCTCAGATGGTCCTCTCCGCTATAGCTATGGAGAAGCAGGACAAGACGTTAGAGACTCTGCTTACAGTCCCTATAAGCAGAAATTATATAGTTATGGCAAAGATGTTTGCTTCAGGCTTAATTGGACTGTTATCTGCCGGGATCTATATGATAGGGTTTAGATTTTATATGGGTGGATTTACAGGGAGTCTCCCATCCAACACTCAGATTGAAGGAGTAATAGATAAGTTGGGATTAAGATTTACCTCCAGCAGTTATATATTTCTGGGTATTTCTTTATTTTTAGCAATACTGTGTGCCCTGGCTATAGCGACTATCCTGGGTGCCCTTACAGATGATCTAAAGAGTGCCCAGAGCGCATTCTTACCTTTGATGTTTCTTGTCTTAATACCTTATTTCATCTCTATCTTCTCAGACATAAACTCCCTATCTTTACCATTAAAGATCTTAATATTGGCAATACCATTTAGCCATCCATTCCTTGCATCTCAAAATCTTCTTATCGGAAATTATCATATTGTTTTCTATGGAATTTTATATATGTCAGGAATATTTGTCATCTTAATATTTATAGCAGGAAAAATCTTCTCGACAGATAGAATACTCACCATGAAATTGAGATTCAGAGGAAGAAGGTC
>ERZ795060.2805-NODE-2805-length-17048-cov-13.625434_pt1 | contig 17048 bp, 16 predicted proteins | sample MGYA00375144_ERZ795060 | MGnify/ENA primary metagenome ERZ795060 (study PRJEB30189, sample SAMN05720157) | activated sludge metagenome | isolation source: anaerobic digester from wastewater treatment plant | place: Japan | collected 2015-05-15 ...
TACCAATTTTAACCTTTGCATAAGCCACTCCTTCTGTTAAAGGGTTAAAACACTTATATATTACATGTGTAGGAGACAGTCCGTACACATATAAGCCCTTATTGAACATTAAACTTTCTCTAATTAAGTTATCATATTTTTATATTGTTTGTCAAGTAAAATTTTAAATTTATTTTACAATTATTATTTTATTTTAACACCTTCAAGATCATGTCTACAGGCATGAGATATGCCACAGGAAATCTTGCTATATATTTGTATTATTTTTACTATAATTGTTTGCTAAATTACAAATAGGGGCTTGATTGGGTATGGAATATATCATTAAGATTAGTAAGTGTTATAGTCATGAATAATACTTAAGTATTGGTTTTCTATTTTCTTTATTATGAAGGTAGGAAATAAGTGATGAATTAATAAATAAGTACTCATAAAGAGGAAATACGTTTTACTTAATCGTTATAATAATAGAAAGAAGTTCATATCATTAACTTTTGTAGGAGTTTAGGATGACATTAAGCAGAGAAGAGATATATCGCATTTTTACTGAGACAGTTATTATAAAAAAACCAAGATACGGGATTATCAAAGGTTATCATGAACTGCCGTATATTTGTCTTGGGGAGGCATTAGAGAGTCGGTATAACTCTTTATGTGTTCGAGGGAAAATACATGTTTCGCCTCAATTTGTAATTAAGCCGTCATATTATAAGGCAAAATATAGCGACCTTTTTGGTGAGAATGCGGTAGATATTGAAATAGCAGGTCGGATATTTGGTTTCATAGGTTTTCCAGATAAGCCTGTGGAATGTAAACTGGAATATTTAGAAGTTACCCATTTAGAACAAAATATTGATACCGCATTATCACATAGTTTAGATGAGTTGGAGAGAAAAGAAGATATTACGACCGGTGTTTTTATTACACCTGACAGTAGATACTATCCTATTTCCATTGAACGATTTATTACAGCTATTCTTGATGATGAATTTGCTTTTTAAGGAGGACGTATTATGAAAAGTGCTTATGAGTTGGCTATGGAAAGACTGAACAAGATGTCGGGAGAAGTAAAAAAATTATCTCCTGAGCAGAAGGAAAAGATTGCAGAGATAAATCGCAAGTATGACTCTAAAATTGCGGAGTTAAAAATTACTTATGATAACAAGATGAATGCCGTTTCAACCTTTGAAGAATATGAACAGTTGAAGTCAGAACTTGCTAATGAAATTCAGAAGTTAGAAGAAGAACGTCAGCAAGAAAAAGATAAAATTTGGGAGAAGGGCAATAAATGTCATAAAAAATAGGACGTTAACCGTTTTCTTGTATAATTAAGTGCAGTGTATAGAGTTAATGTTATGTTCCTTCCTATGTGCTTTTTTCTTATCAATTTAAGAATATATAACGTTGTGGATTAGTTTATATGAATATAAGAAAGGATTACGAAACAGAGAGAAAGAGACGAAGTATTAATCCTTGTCTAACATGTGGTGCGTGTTGTGCTTTTTACCGTGTATCTTTTTATTGGCGTGAGTGTAGTGATAATAAGCCTGATGGGGTTCCGATAAGTTTATGTGAGGACTTAAACATGTTCCGACGGGTAATGAAAGGGACTAATCAATCTAAACCTCGGTGTATTGCCCTAAAAGGAACCATCGGTAAGCATGTGTTTTGTAGTATCTATTGGCGTAAACCATCTATTTGTTGTGATATTGAGCCATCATATAAATATGGCTTTCCAGAGTCTAAATGTGACAAAGCCCGTCTTGCTTATGGATTAACTCCATTAACTCCGGGAGATTGGAAGGCACCAGAAATTGACGCTCCGGATTTTTATTCCCCTGCGGCGTGATGGTTTATCAATAACTTGATTATTAAAGCTTAAAAATAGTTCCTTTACTATATTTCTCTAATCCTTTGGTTGCATTTCTTGTATCTAAAATTAAGGCGGAGTTAGATACAATCTGTTGATAATCAAAGGATGAATGGTCTGTTACAATGACGACAAGGTCAAATTGAGATAAACCGTTGGATAGGGGATAAGAAGTAAATACGTTTCCTTCCACGTGTATCGTTTTGACAAATGGGTCTGAAAAATAGATTTCTGCCCCTTTATTCAGTAGTAGAGAAATAATATCAACAGCGGGTGATTCACGAATATCCGAAATGTCTTTTTTATAAGTTACACCTAATAATAAGATTTTGCTTCCTTGGATACTTTTCATTTTTGTATTTAGTGCGTCAGCCATTTTTTCAACGACATATCTGGGCATAGATGAGTTTATTAGTCGTGCGAGTTCAATAAACCGTGCTGTATAGTTTAATGTTTTCATTTTCCAGGAGAGATAAACAGGGTCAATGGGGATGCAATGTCCACCCAATCCGGGTCCTGGATAGAACGGCATAAATCCGAATGGCTTGGTTTTTGCAGAATCAATTACTTCCCATATATCAATGTTTAGCTGATTACAAATCATTGCCATTTCGTTAACCATTGCTATATTTACAGCTCGGAAGGTATTTTCTAACAATTTGGTCATTTCCGCTGTTCTTGCATTTGAAACAGGTATAATTTCAGAAACTGCATGTTTATATAATTCGGTTGCTTTTTTTGTGCATTCATGGGTAACTCCACCGATAACTTTAGGAGTGTTCCGTATGTTGTATTGTTTGTTCCCAGGGTCATATCGTTCGGGAGAAAAAGCAAGATAGAAATCTTTACCTACCCGCATACCCTTTTTTTCTAATCGTGGTAAAATAACTTCTTCTGTGGTGCCAGGATATGTTGTGCTTTCGAGAACAATCAGCATTCCTGAGTGTAAATAAACCTCAATGGAGTCGACCGCTTGGATAATGAAGGATATGTCTGGTTCTTGGAGTTTATTTAATGGTGTGGGTACGCAAATAATGGCGGAATCTACATATTGTAAAATTTTGTAATCATCGACGACATTGAATCTACCCGAAGAAATTGCTTCTTTTATCATTGTTGCTGGGACATCATCCAGATACGAGTCACCACTGTTTAACTTTTTAACCTTCTCTTTATCTGTTTCTATCCCATATACCTCTAATCCACCTTTATAGAATTCCAGAGATAAAGGGAGTCCTACATAGCCCAATCCTAACACGGCTATTTTAGAGATGGGTTTATCATTCATAAACGGTTTCCTTTGTTATTCTTTTTATTCATAATATAAGATTTTATCTCGATAACCCAACATGCCAGCCTGACATAAAGAGAAATCATACCGAAGTGGGTCGTCAGGGCAGATATATTGAAACACTTCTGTTATATGTATGGCAGTCTTTATATTAAGTGAATGTGTTTTAACAATGCCCCAGGACGTAGCCCAATGATATATATGAGTATCTAACGGGACGATGAGTTGGTTAGGATAAATGAAGTCCCAATAACCGATGTCAATTTCGTCTTTACGAACCATCCAACGTAGGTATAAGCATAATCGTTTGCATGCACCACCTTTTTCAGGGGCTGGAACTAGAAAGAATAGGGGGTCATTGGCTAATGTTCTCAATTGACTTGAAAATTGCTGAAGGGCAAGCCACAAATTTTGATGCTCTCGTTCATAGTGTTCACGAAAACATGCTTTGATGGAGGAATATTGTTCTAATATTTTTCGGAGAGCGTATAAAAGATGTGCAACAGTTAAGCCTGAAACAAACCTATGTTTGAATGAGGATAACGATGTTTCCAACTCTGAACGTGACCAATGAGGTAACTCGATTGATGGGGATTTAAATAAATTTAATATTTCTTTTATTTTTTTATTGAATGCTTTGACATTTCCAAAGGCAAATAACGCAGAAATTAATCCTACTATTTCCTGATCTTTTGCTGAATTATAATTATGTAGCCAATAGACAGGGTCATTTTTGACAAATTCAAGATGGTGGTATTTGTTGTAAATTTTGGCTAATGATTTTTTTATATGTTGTAATTTTGTTTTTAAAAGCATAATTATTAAATACTTATATACCAGATATGATAGACTAATTATAGACTAATTAAAGACGTTCAAGGACATCACTTTCGAACAGGAGATTAATTATGACACTTCCGAGCAATTTAGGGCAACATATTGCACGACTACGTGAAGGGAAAGGCATCTCACGGGAAGAATTAGCGAAACGAAGTCGTTGCAAAACGGAAATAATAGAAGCCTTAGAAGAAGGACAACTGTCGCCATCATTAGCACCATTACTCCAGATAGCACGTGGATTAGGTGTGCATTTAGGAACGTTGTTGGATGATAAACCGCAAGCTGGACCTATTATTACGCGACGTGGTAGCGAAGCACGTCCTGTTGTGCGATTTTCTGGGATTCGTGTAGCATCTGATTCGAGCACACTTGAATTTCATCCATTGGCTTATAATAAGGCGGGGAGACATATGGAACCCTTTGTTATAGATGTTCATCCGACTGTTTCCGAAGATTGTATGTTCTCAGTTCATGAGGGAGAGGAATTTATTTATGTTCTTGAAGGGAAGATACAGGTTTCTTATGGTTCGGAAATTTATATTCTAAGTTCTGGAGATAGTATTTATTATGATTCCACAAATCCACATGAGGTTCGTGCAGTAGGTGAAAATAACGCTCGTATTTTGGCTGTGATTTATACCCCCGAATAATTAGTTGAATATATTAATCATTTTATATTTCGATGCTTTTCAGGGACGTAAGATAATTTAAGCACAAGCAGTTCTAATGCGATTTTTTCGTCCATGCCTGTTTGACGCATAGTGTACGTCGTCTCGTTGCATAAGTTCATGGCAGTTACTAATTTTTTCAATCCGAATCGTTGAGCTAATGGGGTTACTTTATTTCTGACGAAGGTGCTTTTGGGTTGTTCTTCGGAAATGGCTAAGGTTCGGTATGCATTTTCTAATAACCATTGGATAACCCCAATAATTTCAGGGGGTTCTTTCCCTTGCTGTATCAATTCTTTAAGTATGAGCCAAGCATTTTTCATATCTCCGCGAGCAATAGCGTCTGTAAGGTGCCACACACTTTCCTCTGCGACATCTGCACATGAGGCTAATACATCTTTTATTGTTATTGTTTCTCTATCCCCAACAAATCCGACTAAAAGGGTGAGTTCATTTTGAATGTCTTTTAATTGGGCACCGCACCTCGCCATTAATTCTTCTAATGCCTCTAATGATATTTTTTTCTTTCGTTCTGCCAAGTATTTTTTTATCCAATCTCTTAGTTCATTCGGACTTAATAGTGGGCATTCTATAATGCCGTTGATTTTAGTAAATGTTTTATACAAAGGTTTTCGAGCATCTGTTGACTCTGCAATGCATAACAACAAGGTGGTTTCGGAAGGATTTTCTAAATACTCCACCATGGATTGAATAGATTTTGCCTCACTTTTCTCGCTACGGTCTAAAACTTCAAATTTTCGGACAATGACCACCTTTTTAGATGAAAAGAAGGGAAGGGTTTTACATTCCATTAGGACTTCATCAATGCTGGTTTCGTCTCCATAAAAGGTGCGTATACCAAATGATTCTTCACCTGATGGGATAAATCGTGCTGTCAGTTGTTCAACCATCTCTTCCGCAAGTACGGGTTCAAAGCTGATGTTATTCCCTGATACGGAGGGGCAAAATAAAAGGCACTTGCTAACTATATCTCCTTTATCTAAGGATTTTTTGAATTGTTTTATATCCATGTATATCTTTCTATAGGCACAATGTTGTATTTATATGGGTTAGTTTTGATAATTATTGGTTTAATTTGATATTACCACGGTTCAACAGTACGGTAGAAAATATCTGATGCTAACTGTTCTAATGCTTCTGAAACGGCTCTGTTTTCCTCATCACTTGCAAATGAACGGACTGGGATTAAAAAGGTCTCTACATTGCCTCGAGTTCTGTCTGAGGTTTGTCCTACCGCATGGGTGAAATAGGTGCTTTCGCCTGTCATGAGCGGTTCCTGCCATAGAACTTTACCCTCATGTTGGTCTGTTACACGTACTGCAGCGGTAACCACAATCAGGAATTGGGTTGTTTCATCTCTCACATCATAGGTGAGACCTTTTCTCTTATAATCAAGGATGGCTCCTTCAATAAGTAAGTCTGCTTCTTCTGGTTTGACTACCTTTAATCTACCATCATTAATGAATTTTCGTATTAGTGCATTGGTTAGGGGTGCTTGCAAATCATATTCGGAGGATTTATTATAAAATCCAGATATGGCTACCGTCTGATACTTGGGATTTAGTGAAAGTTTTGTTGTATAGGCACAACTTACTAATATGTTTAAAATAAAGAGCACTGTAAAGATACTACATATAAATCGAAATTGTGATGTTAATGTTCGTTTCATAAACATATCAGGTTATTGTTTACTTGTTTCCTGTTCAAATTGGGCACGTAATTCACTTGTTTTCGCTGGATTTTCTTCAAGCCAGCGGTTCGCTTTCTCTGCGAATGATGTATCGCTGTATTTTGTCGCAACTAATTGGTAATAGATACGTGCCGAATCAAATTCTCTTTGTTTTTCATAAAATCGGGCTACTATCATTTTTTGTTCTGCTATGTTTTCCCGCATTTTACTACGCCATTCTTTTAGTTCCGCACAACGAGAGTCCTCGGGGAAATTGCGTATAAATTCATCAATTGCATCGACCGCTAATTCTGCTCTACTCTGGTCATATATGGGCTTTAATGATGAATCATAATAACATTTTGCTAAGCTGTAACGTGCATCGTCCACCCAATCGGATTGGGAATAATTTTCTATAACGCGACGGTATTCGTAGGTTGCCTCAATATATTCCTTGCGTGCTTGGTGGCATAGGCCAATTTTATATTGAGCCTCTGCAGCGCCTGGCATGAAGGGCTGATTGTTAACTACCATACTATATACTTCGATGGCTTGTTTTAAAGGTTTCCCCTTGAAGATAGAGAACCATTTGCTCCTTTTCTTTAAGCCTTTTTCATACAGCTTATCGCCAATTTCATATTGTTTTTTAATTGCCTGTTCATATAATTTGGAATCTGGATAATTCGATACCAGCTTCTGGAACTCTTTTGCAGATTCTAACCATTTGCCCATTGCCATTTTTATTTCACCTCTTAAAAATAAATTCTGGTCTGCTAAGGGGTCTTGTCCATAGAAGTTGATGAATTTTTCAGTTTCTTTCAATGCTTTTTTTAGGTCACCTTGTAAAAATAAACTTCGTGCATACTCGACTTGCAATTCTGCGGTCTCTTTTGGCATTCGCTTAATGTTTATAAAGCGTCCTGTTTGGGGTGTCCATGTCCATTGTGAATAACTATCGAGTGTGATTAAGCAAGCCATGAGTATTAAAATCATTACCACATTCTTTTTCATTTCTATTCTCCAGTTTTAAACGTGTTGTATAATTAACTTTTATATGCCCAAAACTTCGATAATAACATAATTATTTTCATTACTAAATTTGGAATATAATAATATCACATTATAATAATAACACAATTTGACAAAAATTTAAAATATGTTTGTTTCAAATTCTTGTGTATTTTATCGATTTTTAATGAACGAAATCTTTTTTGCATATTTATTATAAGGGAAGCATGAAAAAGCCAGCATTAACTTTGCAAACAACAACTCTCTGGGATTATCCCTCACAACATTATGGTGACCAAATGCAGGGAGACCAGAATTATCCCGGTGCAACTCCTTCGTATATTATATGGAATCTGTTACAGCGATATACCCGTGAAAAAGACCTTATTGTGGATCCTATGTGTGGAAGTGGCACAACTATTGATGTGTGTAAGGACTTACATCGCAGGGGTATCGGATTTGATTTAAGTCCCTATCGGGACGACATTATTCCTGCGGATGCACGTAATTTGCCGTTACGCAATGAAAGCGTTGACTTTGTCTTTATAGACCCACCGTATGGTACTAATATTCACTACTCAGATGACCCGCGATGCATCGGAACTTTAAGTGCTAACGATGATACTTATTACAAGTCTATGGAGCAATGTATCCGTGAGATTTACCGTATCTTGAAACCTCAGCGGTTTATGGCTTTATATTGTTGCGACTCTTTTCAGAAAAAAAAACCATTTGCTCCCATTGGATTTCGATTATTTTCAATTATGGAACAATGGTTTACACCTATGGATATTATTGCGGTTGTTCGACACAATAGGACATTAAAAAGAAGACACTACCATACGGAGGCGGAACGCGGAAATTATTTCCTCCGTGGGTTTAATTACCTGTTTATAATGAAGAAGGAAATAAAACAGAAAAAATGAAGAAATAAAAATACGAAAGGAAATGAAAATGACTACACAGTATTATTTATCAACTTGTTCCTATGTCAAACTTGTTCTATTATTTGTTCTTCTTTATATGATAGGCAAACCCTGTTTCTCGGATGAGACATATCAAGGACAGTCTTTGCCTATCAAAAATTCACGGGGTGATTATACCGTCGCCTGTTTCTATTTCCCGAACTATCATATAGACAAACGAAACGAAAAAGTTCATGGACAGAATTGGACTGAATGGGAATTAGTAAAAAACGCCAAACCTCGATTTGCAGGACATCAACAACCAAAAGTTCCCTTATGGGGGTATGTAGATGAAGCCGACCCTAAAGTTATGGAAATGAAAATTGATAGCGCAGCGGAACATGGGATTGATGTTTTTTTGTTCGACTGGTATTGGTATAACGATGGACCCTTCTTACAGCGATGTTTAGACGAAGGCTATCTTAAAGCACGAAATCATAATCGTGTTCGTTTCGCCGTAATGTGGGCTAATCACACATGGCTTAATATTCATCCTGCTTCATTAAAAACAGTCCAATCTCCACAGGTGCTGTATCCTGGTGAAGTAACCCCAGAAACCTTTGAACAAATTACTGATTATGTGATTGAAAAATATTTTTCCGACTCTGCCTACTGGACTATCCACGGCAAACCCGTATTCTCTATTTATGAAATCCATACCTTTGTTGATGGTATTGGTGGTTTAGAAGTTGCTAAAAAGGCATTAGATAATTTCCAGAAGAAGGCAATTGCCAAAGGGTTTCCTGGTGTCCATATTAATGTGGTCAATATTGAAAATCGCATGCCAAAATGTGTCCAGGGTAAAATGTCCCCAGCCGAATTAATTCGTTATTTGAATATAGATAGCGTAACTTCGTATGCATGGGTTCTGGATACTCCACTAAATACATTTCCTGAAACACCCTATACAGAAGTGGCAAACCGATTTGATAACATCTGGGCAGAACGCTCTCAACAATTTGGTGTTCCTTACTTCCCCAATGTTTCTATGGGATGGGATTCCTCTCCTCGTTGTAAACAGGACGACCCTTTTGAGAACAAAGGCTATCCCTTCACTCCGATACTCTCTGGAAATACACCCGAACAATTCCAATCCGCTTTAGAAAAATGCCGTGCGTTCTTAGATAACAACCCAATCTGCAATAAAACATTGACCATCAATGCATGGAACGAATGGACCGAAGGCAGTTACCTCGAACCCGACACCAATCACGGCTACGCCTACCTTCAAGCAATAAAAAATGTATTTGGAAAGTGACTATAGTATTCCTTTAATATTGTGAATTTAATAATCAAAATCAAATAAAGATTTTTGACAAATTGTTTCTACTATACCATTATTTCTCATTTCTTTTATTTCACCGTTTAACCTTTTTAAAATAATTTCATAATATTTTTTTGAAATTTCTATAGTAATATAGTTCCGTTTTAACTTTTTAGCCACAGCCGATGTTGTTCCTGTCCCTCCAAAAGGGTCTAATACAATATCTCCTATATTTGAACTTGTTTTAATTATCAGTTTCAATAAATCTTCTGGCATCTGGCAGGGATGAGTCCCTATTCTCTCCTTAAATGTCCCGCATACCCTGGAAAATTGCCAGACATCATCCGGAATTTTGCCAAATGGATTTGCTCTTTTGTCTTTATAAACAATCTGTCTTGCAGATGGGATTCTTATATCTTTGTCATTAAATGTAAATTTCTCTTTGTCTTTTGTGAAATATAAAATATGTGTATGAGCCCTGTTGAATTTTTTGCGTTGGTTTTGTCCGAAAGTGTAATACCAGATAATCCAGTTTCTGAAATAGAACCCTGTTTTCTTCAAGATAATACTTATTTCACCGGCAAATTCATCCCCTATAGCAATATAGATACTTCCACTTTTCTTCAATAATCTATAGCATTCACCTATCCATTGCATTGACCAATTATAATATTCTTCATAAGGCATGTTATCGTTATGAACATCGTATTTTATCCCAATGTTAAAAGGAGGATCTGCAAATACTAAATCTACACAATTATCGGGCATATCTCGCATTATCTTTATACAGTCTCCTAAATATACTTTATTAACCTCCATGTTTATTCTCCACTGCCAAATAATTCACAAGGTTTGATTTTAAACTGTATTTTTGTTGGGTCCGGAGTTCCACCTTTTCTCTGCATTGTGATTTTTCCAATATAAAGACTTCCTTTAGGAGAAATACATATTTTCCCATTGCCAAAAAAGTTCATAACAAAATTTATATCTTTTAATACCCATGTCGTTGTATTGTTATTCTTATCATATCTTGTAACTAACATCCAATCTGCTGACAATCCTCCTCTTCCTTTTATTATATCACTTACAACTCTAATTCTGTTCTTCTTAAAAAAATTAATAATTTTGTTCTGTATTTTTAAGGGAATTTCATTAAAGAATAGTCGCCTTTTGTCCTTAAGTCTTATATTTTTTAGTTCTTTGAGATTTCCATTTATTATTTCTTTCTCCGGATTTAATTCACCTGTGAAAAGTTTAAGCCAATATGATATTTCTTCATTAAATCCCCACATTTCTTGGTAGCTCGCAACTGTCCTTTTATCTATCTGGTTATAGTCAGAATCGCGATTCGCTTTTTTTAGAGATAGATTTTCAATTTTTATGATGTCCCCAATTCTAATATAAATTTTTATTTGCGCATCTGCTTTTTTGTATTTGACAAATTCCTCATATTCACCTTCTTTTACATCAAATTTATTAACATCTGCTTTTTTTATTCTAACTGGTATTTGAATTGCTTTTACAGATTTGATTTTATTGAGATTATATCCCATAATCTGAAGCCATTCTTGTGCCTCTTTATCTTTTTCCCAGGAATTGAACTTTCTACATATTGTTTGTTCATTGGCAAATCCACCTTTGGCTGTTTTTGAGCCTAATTCTTTCTTATCCATAAAAGACCTCATAAATAAGAATAGTTAAAAGCCATAAACAATTTAGGTAATATTTTATATTACCAAATTTATAATAAAAGATGTGAAAAATAATATCTATCCATCTAACGATAAAGAAGTACTACGATTCGACCTTGCTTTGCTTTAAATATAATACACTTGCTATTCTCAATTTTATATGCATATTTTATTATAGAGTTCACAAAACATGCTATTATTTGATTGCAGAGTTTTATATGGTTTTAAATAAAGATAGCAAGTTAGAAATATGTGAGATTTTTTATAGTATACAGGGGGAGTCTACATGGGCGGGGTGTCCGATGATTTTCATTCGATTGTCGGGGTGTAATTTAGATTGTTCGTGGTGTGATACGAGGTATGCCTTTGAAAAGGGGACTTTTTTTACTATAGAGGAGATATTGAATATTATCTCCCAGTATAGGTGTAAAAGGGTTGAAATTACAGGGGGAGAACCATTGCTTCAGGAGCCTGTATTGATGTTAATGAAGATGCTGTTAGAGAAAGGATATACTGTTTTGTTGGAGACAAATGGAGCATGTTCGATTAAGGATGTTCCCCCAGGAGTTGTTAAAGTTATGGATATAAAATGCCCTTCAAGTGGGATGGAAAAGCAAATGCTATGGGAAAATATTGATTATTTAAACCCATTTTTAGATGAGGTGAAGTTCGTCATTGCGGACCGAAATGATTATGAGTATGCAGTCGAGAAACTTCATGAGTTCCAATTGGACAAAAAATGTCGGGCTGTCTTATTCTCACCGGTTGCCGGGCGTATATCTTTACAGGAATTTGCCCATTGGATTTTGCAGGATGGTTTGCCAGTGCGATTACAAGTGCAATTGCATCGAATTATCTGGGGCGAGAATACAAGAGGGGTTTGATTTTGTTTTAATCGGTAGATTATTGTTTATGTGTTTGCTATCATCCTTGGGAGTGAAAAGAAATATCACAAATGCTTGAATATAAAAGAGATAGGAGTTCATTTGATATGAAAAAACAACTCTTCTTGTTGTTCTTTGTTGCTGTTTTCCCCTTGTTTTTATCAATTGTTGCTATGGGGCAAGATAATATATCTACAAACACCCCTCCGCCGAAATTGCTCTGGGAGATAGGTACTCCTGATAACAGGTGTTTAGAACTGGCACTGGCTCCTACAAATTATACCCGCTATGGGGAAGATTCCTATTTTATGGTTGGGCATTCTAAACCTGCGGAAGATTGGTGTTATATTCATCCTGGACCCAAGGACGAATGGGCTCAAACGATACCGCATATTTTTACCGTCTTATTTTATCTAAAGTCCGTAGAAACTCAGGAAAACGCCCAGTTGAATTTATATCTGTTGGAGTTCAATAAGACCTATCCGCCTAATTTGACTGTATATGTAAACGGGGCAAATTTCCCGGTTCGACTTCCGCCGGGAAAGGGAACGGATGAATTTTTAAGTATTTTTGATGGCTCATTACCTTCCGCAAGGAAAATTGAAATTTCATTCCCATCTTCATTATTACGATTGGGTGAAAATGTTATTCAGTTTACGGTATCGAGTGGGAGTTGGTTCATTTATGATGCGGTTCAGTTATTCACCCCGAGTAAGTTTGAATTAGCAGAACCGAAAAAGACTGTATTACGAATTGGTAAACCCATACCCATTCCTCTGGTTACATCTGTAGAGGAAAAAGAACTCCGTGACATAAAAATCCCTATCCGTTGTTATGGTCAGCCTTTTGAGGGGAAAATATCTATTACGAACAATGACCCGATGGATATAAATCTTCAGCCTGGCTGGAATACCATTTACTACCCGGTAAAAGAGGTGGATAAGGATACATTTTCGTCCATTGAAATTAAGGAAGAGGACAAAACGGTTGCGACTCGTGACTTTGTTATCCCTCCTGCCAAACAAAAGACTTTATATCTTATTCCACATTCTCACAATGACATTGGGTATACCCACATACAGACAGATGTATTAAAAATACAACAGGAAAACCTTACTAAAGCATTAGAACTTATTGAGAAAACAAAAGACTACCCTCCGGAAGCACAATTTCATTGGTCTGCAGAGGTTTTGTGGGCAGTAAAAAGTTTTTGGCAAGTCGCAGATGAGGGAACGAAAGAGCGATTTAAAAAAGCGGTTAATGATGGTTACTTTGAATTACCGGCTCTTTTTACAAATCAACTCACAGGTCTTTGCAATGGTGAAGAACTTACACATCTCCTTGATGAAGCCCATTATGTATCAAACGAATTAGGAACAACAATTGATTCCGCCCTCATAACGGATGTCCCGGGGTATACATGGGGATTGATTCCCGTTCTGGCACAAGCCGGCGTGAAATATTTTTCTATTGGTCCAAACCTGTCCTGGCGGGTAGGAAATATCCTTGAAGTTTGGGGCGATAAACCATTCTACTGGGCTTCTCCCTGCGGAAAATATAAAGTCCTTACATGGATTGGTTTGGCGGGATATAGTTGGTTCTTCGGCGGAACCAATGCTATGCCAGAGCAAATTCGCAATTACCTTGCGGAATTGGAAGACAGAAATTTCCCCTATGACATAACGATTGCACGGTATAGTGTCGCCAGTGACAATGGACCGCCGGATGATAAACTGCCTGATTTTGTAAAACAGTGGAACGAACAACATAAAACCCCAAAATTGGTTATTACCACAGCCCGCAAGGCTCTACAAACTTTTGAGGAGAAATATGGAAAAGATGTGCCTGTGTATGCTGGTGAAATTACACCCTACTGGGAAGATGGTTCTGCTTCTTCCGCACGAGAGACCGCACTAAATCGAAATACGGTGCGGAAACTTATGAATGTAGAAACGCTATGGGCCTTATGGTTTCCTGATAAATATCCTGGTGAAAAATTTCAATCAACATGGGAAAATGCAGTTTTGTATGATGAGCATACCTGGGGTGCACATAATAGTATTTCCGAACCGGATAATCCGTTTGTAAAAGAACAATGGGCTATAAAGAAATCCTTTGCGGAAAATGCAGAAAAGGGTAAAAATGATTTATTCAATCTATTTGTCAACAATTTTCAACCTGACTATCAAACGGTGTCACAAATTATTGTTATCAATCCGACACCTGTTAACCTGACAAAGGTTGTAACTATCCCCTCTTCGTGGGGACGAAAAGGCAATCGTGTATTAAAAGAGGGGAAACCAGTCCCTTCACAAGTTCTACAATCGAATGACCTTGTTTTCATAGCCCATGAAATTCCTGCATGGGGCTATACGATATTTACCATTGAAGCAGGAACCCCAGAAAATCCGGAAGCATCTGTGATTGTAAGTGATAATACTATGCAAAATGGACGCCTTGAATTAATCATTGACCCACAAACAGGAACCATTAAATCATTAAAAACACAATCTGATGGAGAAGAATTTGTAAAAGAAAATACACAATACAAAACAAATGAGTATCTATACACCTCAGGTCGAAATCCTGAAAACACAAAACGAGCCGAGAATATCCAGATAGAGATAAAAGAAAAAGGTCCTGTTATGGGAAGCATTCTCGTGCGTAGTACATCTGTCCCCGGGGCTAAAGAAATTCAACATGAATATGTGTTATATGCAAATTCAGACTTTGTCGAGGTTATAAATTCTATTGATAAAGAAGATATTCGCACTCCGGAAGCGGTTCATTATGCGTTTGCTTTTAATATTGACAACCCTAACATTCGATATCAAACACCTTTTGCGGTGGTTCATTTACCGGAACAGCAATTACACGGTTCCTGTAAAAATTATTTAACCGTTCAGGACTGGGTTGACATCCAGAATAATGAAAAAGGAATTACACTATTCACACCGGATGTCCCTATGGTAGAGATAGGCAAAATTACCGTTGACCCAATTGAAGTAGGCTGGAAAAAAGGCTTGATACTTGAACCCCATATCTTCTCGTATGTGATGAACAATTACTGGGAAACAAATTATAAAGCCTCTCAGGATGGATGGCATACATTCCGATACTACATAAAACCATATAAAAAGAATGATTCCTCCAATCCCGATACCCTTGCAAAACAATTGACTTCTGACCTGATTGTAATTCCTACCCATAACACACCCCAACAACTGACCCCTCCCGTCCAGATAACCCCCAACTGGGTAATATATCATGTCAAATACAATCCTGATGAAAAGGCATACATCGTTCGATTATTTAATCCGACATCCGAACCTGTTCCCGTGCAGATTAAAAACGCATCCACCACTAAACCCGTTATAATCACTTCCACTTTATCTAACAATCCACAATCGGAACCCTTTACAGAACGAACCCTCAATCCGTGGGAACTGCTAACCCTGAAAATTAAGTAATGCATTAATTAAAATTAAATATATAAATTTAATTTTAAAATAACAGATAAATTAAAAATTTTATTTGATTAAGCAATAAAATATATAGTAATATTTTTAATAATATGCTTATATTTATATGAATTATCTGTAAAAAAGCATAGGTAAGAAAGTTAGAGAGTTATTAATACATTTAGATTTTAAAGGTAACCACAATTAAGTTTATTTATATTTCTATTTATATAATACGTTTTATGCATAGAAAATTTAATTATAATTTTTTGTAAGGGTACTAAAATGAATTTTTTAGATTTTGCTGAAAATATAATAAAGGATACAAAAAAACCGCTAACCGCTTTTGAAATTTGGGAGATAGGCAAATCAAAAGGTTATGATAGAAATTTATCTTTTACCGTTAAAGGGAAAACTCCATGGAATACGATTTTAGCAAGAATTGGTAGAGATATAAAGGATAATCCAAACACAAAATTCTTAAAAATAGGAGCTAGACCCTCTCGATTTTTTATAAAAGACTTAAAAGAACAAACACCTATCAATATAGATATAGAAAAAATGAGTTTCCAAGAAATAAAGAAACAAGAAAAAACCTTTCAGGAAAGAGACTTGCACAAATATTTGTCATATTTTGTTTATAACTACAATTTTATATACACAAAAACAATATTTCATGAAGAATCAAAGAAAAAAACTTATTCACAATGGATTCATCCAGATGTGGTTGGGGTATACTTTCCTTTTCAAAAATTGAAGCCTGTAGTTGTAGATCTATTAAAGGGAATGTCCAGCGTTGAAATAAAACTATACTCATATGAAATAAAAAAAGAATTAAATTTTTCTAATTTAAGAGAATCTTATTTTCAGGCAGTATCCAATTCTTCATGGGCAAATGAGGGTTATCTTGTTACTGCTTCTTTAGAAAGTGATGATGAACTTTACCAAGAAATACAAAGGCTCACAAATTCATTTGGTATAGGAGTTATTAAATTAGATATTGAGGACCCAGATTCTACTGAAGTTGTATTTCCTGCCAGAGAAAAAGATTTTATTGATATAGAAACAATAAATAAAATTGTAGAAATTAACCGAGGTTTTGAAGAATTTTTAATTAGAGTATCTAAAGATTTTAATAGTAGAGAGGTAAGAAAAGAAAAATACGACAAGATATATGAAAGAGAAGAATTAGTTAATAATAAACAGAAAAAATAATCACAATTCAGAAAAATAGAGTCATTGTCTTTCTTTTTATCTTTTTTACTTTGTGTGAAGAAAAATAATGGTTTAGTTTACAAAAACATTAAAATGACGGAAATGAATGCCCTGCGAATGTTATGAATACAAAATGAGTTTCTACTACTTCACTTTGTGCCAGAGTTTTTGGACAGTGGATAGGATTCGTTCCTGGATAGA
>ERZ795060.2811-NODE-2811-length-17020-cov-4.962865_pt1 | contig 17020 bp, 20 predicted proteins | sample MGYA00375144_ERZ795060 | MGnify/ENA primary metagenome ERZ795060 (study PRJEB30189, sample SAMN05720157) | activated sludge metagenome | isolation source: anaerobic digester from wastewater treatment plant | place: Japan | collected 2015-05-15 ...
GTCTCGGAGGGCGATGGCGCTTCCCGCATTGACTGCCAAGTTGATGTCGTCCTCGTCGATCTTTGCAGGCTGTCCATCCTTGGGTTTCTTGCCAACGATGCGACGGCGCTTCTGGATCGTCACTCGCCAAGAACATATCCACCGCACGAATCAGTGGGTCATGTACGGTGATTTTATAGGTCTTATCAGGAATCATCTTCTCAATCTTCTTGACGTAGCCACGAAACAATATCCCGTGGTCACTGTCGTACCCTCCATCCACCGTCACTTCATCCGACAAGTCTAGCGTAGTTCCCGAACACTCAATCGAACAGTTCGCGGATAGGTTGGAGTGAGACGTTTCAGTTTGAACCGACCGAATCCCACTACATCCTGTCGCCGTTAAGTATAACTTTCGGTAAGCCATTAGTTTGTAATAACCTCAAGTTCACAATTATACAACGGCGTAGTCGATGCTGAATACGCTACCCCATCAATGACGCCACCGGAATATTTGACTGCGCTAAACTTGGGCGATCCGTTGATTTTGGCATTAGACACAGTACCCCACGGAGTCGTCAGGGTGAAAGCCGTATCACCTGTGGCTAAGGTAATCAAACTGTTTCGGTTTGTATCACCGATTACCATACCTTTAATTGACCGTTTCTCAGACCCACTACCGAAATAGTGGTACGTTGATTCAGTCGCGTCCAGAATAAACAGTTCGGCACGTTTGACTTCTCGGTTAATATCTTCATCCGTCGCAAAGACTTCTACCGATCCAAACAACCATTTAGCACTCATGACCGTTGCGCCCCTTTCGGTGTAACACCCGCTGATCTCGCCGTTCTCACTAGCATATCGTACAGAATTGGCACTAATGCCCTTGCGACCACTGCGCCGTTTAGATTCACAGACAGATTCGCGTTAAACGTCGCTTTAACTGGAAGCATCGACACATTCACCGTAGTCTGTTGTTGTCTAAACGCAGGATCAGACGACTTGAATTGTCCGGGGTTGGTGTCGGCATCTTTCAACAACGACCGATATTCCTCCATATCTCGATACCCACCTGTAATCTTAGACGATTGTTGCTTCTTCACGTAATTGGCTTTAGCAAGTTCTTCCAAGAAGTCGGGCATGGAACTTAGCACATCCGTTGGCTTTTTGTTAGGTTGATAATTAGCCCGTGCAATTTCCTCTTGTTGATCAGGGAAGAATCCCGCGTTAATCGCATTAACAATCGCGTTTGCAGAGTTGTCAACCGCACTTTTCACTTTATCACCAGAGACATCAGTCGCGCCCTTAATCCCCATCAAAGCGGCAATGGCTTCCGGTGATAATCCACCACCTGACGACTTGTTCCAGCGTTGCAAGTCCAGCGAACTAATTGGGACAAGCGCCGTTGCGCCAGCGGGCATATTCCACGTACCACTCAATTGCGCCTTCTCAACTTTGGTCAAATCTTCCAAAGCCAATTGAAGCGCCGTCATTCTAGCGTTCATTGTCTTGAACGTGTTTTGTTCACCCATCAGCAGGTTAATATCCATCTGCTTTTCAGGCGAACCGATATTTGTCAAAAACTTATCATACATTTGAGTCAAGCCTTGCAACTGACCGAACTGAGACGGATCAACGTCCTTGAGTCGGCGGAATTGGAAGTTAGATTGTTTCTCTTGTTCCTTTTTATCCATCTCCCGCAAAGCATCTTGTAGATGTGCCGCCTCTAAACCTTGCGCGTAGTTAAGTCCTTCCTGAGAACGAATCAAGAGCAACGACATATCCAACTCATCTTTTCGGACGGCCACAATCTTTTCGGCTTCTTCACGGGTCTTACCAAGCGACATGATGTATTGAGTCGCAATATCTATTTCTTGCATCGACAATTGAACCGATAACTGTTTGGCCTGATTGATCTGTTCAGTCGTATACTTGGTCATGTCTATGTCGGAAGTCGGCATAATATCGCCAAACGCACGCTGTCCGGGAGTCCCAATATCTGATTGGAAACTGCTGATGTCTGACAATCGTTTTTGGTCAGCGGTTAAAGGCGTAAAGCCACTAGATACACCCGCCCCTGCGCCCGCTAAACTTTTCGTAATATCCATTAAGGACGCGCCCAAATTAGACGCAGGAGCAAGAATCTTCCCCCAAGCAGTTTGGGCGAGTGTCGCCTTGTTTTGTAGATTTTTAATAAATTCATCGACCATTTTTTCTGGTATCGTAAAAAGCAGTTTGTTTTCACGAGAACCAGCGATTTCATCTATGTTTTTATTGTACTCAGCGACCGCTTGCTTAACTTCGTCGGGGGTCATACCCGTGAGAGACTTCAAGAAACTACGCGAACGATCTTCTCCTATTGTTACGGCTTCTTCCCACGGCTTAAAGTCAACGAGTGCCGACAATTCAGCGAATCCAGCGGCTTTTCTTCCCGCTTCTGCACCACCTAATAGACTCTGGAATTGAACGTAAGCATCTCCGGCGAATTGGGCGATTCCTGCACGACCCATATCCCCTTCTGTCTTTCGTGCCTCTATAATGGCCTTACGTCTTTTTTCTATCGCATCAAATGTCGCATCTATCTTAGATAAACCCTCGTTCATATTGGCGATAGAGACTTCTGTTCCATCACTGATACCCTGCCCGTAAGCCTCCATAATACCACGAGCCGCTTGGTAGTAATTGCCCTTAATCTTTTCCCCGCCAAACAAGGCTTGTAGAGCAAGTTCTTGTTGCGCTTTTGAGAATTTAGTCCATTTTTCACCTACTGCATCCAGCAAATCGGATGTCGATTTCAGGCTTCCGTCTGCTTTTTGTGGGTCTATACTTAAACTTCTAAAAGCGTCAATAACTGATGTGAGTTTAGACCCACTCAACTTCTCTTGTGCTTGACCCATCCTAAACAATGCCGCCGACATAACCTCTGCGCTTTCGCCAGTAGTAGCCACACCTGCCGAAATGATATTAACAGTTTTCTCGTAAGTCGTCCCTAACTTTTCAGCCAAAGGAACGGCTTCTGTTAAAGTGTTAAAGAATTGAGTCGGATCGCCGGGATCGCGTTGATAAGCCGCCCACAATTGAGCAACCATTTCTCTCGCATAACCCGCGTCTTTCCCCGTCGCCCTTAAAGCCGACGCAATCGCATTGATAGATTTAGTTGGGTCTTTGTCTCCAATCAAACGTGCAAAAGACGAACCCGCTTCAATGAGTTGCCGCTGTTCTTCGGGGTCTTTAGTGAACCGTGCCGCCGCAGTAATTCCAGCCGCGCCTTCTTGCGGTGTGAAACCGCCACGAACCACTTCATCACGCAACTTTCCGTACTGTGCAATTGCACTAGACACTGACTGATCGGTAATCGCCGCAAATCTCGCCGTCTCTGCGCTATACGATCTCATAGCGGTCATCGTAGAGTCTATAATCTCTCCAACTGCACGGAATGTCGTCCAAATTAACGCCGCATACGCCACGAATCCAGCGTGCTTCAACATATCCGCACCGAGATTCTTAGTCTTGCCCGCCGCATCCACCGACAAATCCGCTTGGCGCTTTAACAGGGTGTTGTAACGGTCTAACTGCTGACTCGTCATGCCTGTCGTACTACCCATCGACGTGAGTTCTTTGTTGACGAGATCGAGTTGGGCTTTAGCACCCGCAACATCACCTAATGGTTTATTTGTGGCAGGGTCTATTCGTCTAGCGCGGTACTGTTCTGTATCAGCGGCTTGAAATTGTTGACGGCGAGACTCTCTGAGTGCGTTTTCCTGTTCGATTAGGTTTCTCGCCTCAGTCATATCTTGTCTCGTCTGGACGAGCGTCTTATTAGTAAGCGGGTCTACAGTGGTAGTGGTGATCGTCCTTGATATAGGAGATGTTTCCGTCAGACTACGGTATCGTTCTGTAGTCCTTCGCTTAACATCAGAGTCGCCTAAACCAGACTTATTCTCGACATTCTGATCAACTCTATTTAATTCAGCCAAAGCCTCAGATGAATCAACTTTAACCTTGACCGTCACAGTTTCAGGAATGCGATCAGCCGCGCCAGAAACTTTATTTAAGTCTGATGCGGCTTGTTCTGCCCCAGATGCCTGAGTGGATATATTAACTACATATTCTTCGCCCATACGAACCTCACTGATTCATCTTGTCTTTGCGCTTGCGCTTTTGGTCATCCACCCATTCCTGCACCCGCTTGGTATCGTGCCAGTATTCTTTCGGTACGCCAATTTCATCTTCATCCCACGCCGAAAGTTCTGCTATCTGTTCCCATCGCCTTTCTAGGACTAACGCATACGTCCAAAACCACGGTGTCTTTTGAGCGGGTAAATCGCCAAACTTCGCGCCTTCCCGCACCGTCATAATCCAACCAATCAAATACCCGCGCCTAGACGCTTTTGGTCAACTCCCACGGGTCAATGGAGTCCAATCCTTTGTAAGTCTTAGCAAGGAACGTGATGACTTTAGGATTGAGTTTTGCTACAGAATCAGGTGATGCAAAGTAGTGCTTATCTGCTACTTCGCAAGCGCACCACAACGTATAATAAGTTTCCGCGTCAATGCCCGAACTAATTGCGTAGGACTGAATCGCCCGCTCTTGTGCCGTCTTAATCAACACGTCTAAATCCAACGACTCTAAACGGTCACGGAACGCTTTCTCGTTATCCACCACGTACTTCAACCGAGTCTCTGCCACGTTCGTCTCATGTTTGTCTTGATTGGTTTCGACCTCGATCTTCTCTAATTCAGTCGCATTCTCAGGGTAAGGTAGAATATCGTAGCGGAACAACTCATTCGCTTCCCGAATCAATTCCCATCGACGTGACTGAACAACCGTGTCTACCAAAGAGTCGCGTGACGCTTCGGCTAACGGAGCAATCTTCTGTTGGTACAAGTCTGATTCTGGACTTCGCAATTCTTTAGTGACTTCCGTCATCTTGGCAAGCGAATACGATTGTCGTCCGTTCATCTCAATATCGGACAACACACGCATGGTAATCGACTTACCATCCGGCATTTTCACATCATCGTCACATACGCGGAAAAACTGATCTAACCTGAACATCCCTAATCTCCTTAAAGTGTGGATACCTACTGCATCCCTAAGATACAGTTACCAGAGGAAGGGGTGAGTGGCATTTCCTCACGCTCACCCCTTTTAGATTGTGCTACTTCAACTACGACGCGATTTCAGTCTTGCTCACCGTCAAACCACCCGTACCACCGACATTGACACCTGTGTTCGTCAACGTCCAGCGGGAAGTCGTCAGGTTACGGACTTGTCCGCGCAACGGTGTGTTCGTAGTCGGCTTTAACTTATCCACCTTCCACGACTTCAACACACTCGACGCTTCGGGTAGAACTGGATCGTACAGGTTCACGAAAGCGTTTACAATTTGCGGTTCGCCCAACACGAGTTTCGCAACCCCACCGTCATTGCTGGTTGGGAAGAAAATATCGTGCGGTTGAGCATCGCCGGGATTCAGTTCAAAGTCAGTCGTGATGTTCGGGCTATCTACCAGATTACCAACAATCTGCCGATTGCCCAATTCACGAACGGTCTGAACCGGATACTGCACACGGATAGTGAACGACTGCAAGCGGTAAGCCTTACCCGCTACGTCATTCGTGCTAAACGCCACACGAGCGTCTTTACCGTGAATCCCACCCGGAGAAGTCGTGTCCGTAGAACCCCAACTTGAGTGAACATACGAACCACTCGTAAAGTAAGAGCCTGACGTTCCTTCTAGGGTGTAGGACGCTGTACAAGCGCCGTTCATCATAAACCGATATTGGATTTCCGAGACACGGCAATTCGTAATCGCCACTTCGCCCGTAATCGCATCGGCATCATTGCGAGTCAACACATAGATGGTGTTCATCTGAGTTGGAATATTGCCAGCGTAGAAACCACTGCCCGAAGTGGGATCAACACCCGCCAAGAACATATCCAACTTGCTATTGTGAAGGTTCTCCTCAATGGTCACTCGGTACGTAGTCGGATCGGTTGTGACACCAATCTTGTCCACGTTGCCTAACTCATAATAATCCTGACTGTTGTGAGTTGCAACAGGTTCGATGGACTGAACTCGGTCTAGCCGTAAATCGGTCGCTGATCCACTCGACAGAATCGAGTTCCTAGCGAAGCCCAAAATACGATGGCCGAGTAGTCCGATCATGCTTGGATTTGACATTTGCTACTCCTATTACTAAAGTCATATTGTCTGATTTTGTTCAAGTGCTATAATAAAGGTTGCCTAAACACTACTATTAAAGGACTAGAACATGTCAGATACGCCAATTTACAGGAACAAAACACACGGAGCGGTTGCCCATTCGCTCTGTATTGCTTACCTATGTTCAATGGGGTATGTAGTAAGTTTCCCTATATTTGACAATGCCCGATACGATCTTATTTTTGACGATGGAATCTGCTTAAAAAAAGTCCAATGCAAATCGTCAAAATTATACTCTACAGGCAAAAACTACTACAAAGTTCCTCTCGAAAATAGTTCATCTCAAAAACGATACAACGTAGACCAATTCGATTACTTGTGGACTACTACTAATGATAAGGCTTATTTTATTCCTGTCAATAGTCTACCGCACGACAATTCTGGAAATCTCGGAAGCGGAATACTATTAACACCTAAATACACTCCGTTTATTGTTCCTATGCCGTTATCAGGTTCGGGAGCCCCCCCACAAAGAGTTCAGCAACCTCCTGTCACAGAAATAGAGAAAACCAGAATATCATCTCTTTACAACTCTGGAATGAGTCAGGAAGAAATATCGCAAGTTATGGGTATCGGGATGTCTTCAATATCTAAAGTGCTAACTGTGAAACAAACAGAAAAAGAAGGTAGCCCTGAAATATCTGTTAAAGTTCTCGAAATGTACAAGTCTGGAACTTCTATATTCTTTATATCGAAAGAGATGTCGATTTCAACTCAATCTGTAAAAAAGATTCTAAAATCATATGGAGTTCCAATAAAAAGAGAGAAACTCCCAGATGATTTGTCTGAAATCGTTGTTGACTTATATTTCAACAAAGACACACCGATTTCCGAAATATCAAACATTACAAAAGCCAGTAGAGGGGAAGTCAGCACGTTTCTCAGGAAGTACAGAGAACAGAATAATCTTCCTTATCCCAAACACGTCAAGAACATTAAGTCTTTGTTGTGAATGAAAATGTAACCCTAGACCATCCCAATAATGGTGATGTGGACTCTACCGACTCAATCTTTGGCGAATACATATCTTCAACGAGAATCTCATCATCCAACAAAGCATCTTCAACTGTCACGCCTGTCGGATACGTCTTAATCGCCAACGCTGTTCCGAAATAGTCGCCAATAAAGGCACTTAAATCGTCGCGCTGACCACGGTTCTGACCAAAGACATGAATATAGGCACGAATCCGTCGCCCGTTACGGTTGCCCATTTCAAATGGCAGTCTCCGGTAAGTGTCAATCTCAAAAACCACTTGGGGTTGTTGCCTATCCACCCGTTGCGGTAGTGGTTGAATAAATGAATCCAGCAGATACACGTAAGGGAAGGTCGGCACAAAATTAATGTTCCTAAAATCCGACTCGCCATACACGTTGTACGCCAACAACCCCGTCGCTACGTCAGGGGTTTGGAACATCGCTTTCACGCGATCATAAATTGAGAGTCGTATTTCACGGTGTTTGAGCATAAGTAAAATACCGCTTTACAATTGACGGAACTTCTTGTTTCCACTCGTCAATTGCCTTCTCGATAAAGTGCCGTCCGACAATCGTAGCCCCGGTTGAGCCATCATTCTGCGCCCAAATGTAACGTGCGAATTGCGCCCCGATTCCGCCATACTTTCCTGACATTCGGTCGGAGTCCAATCGGTCTTTCGCTTCTTTCGGCAAATCCCACCACGCCTTACTTTTCTGTGGGTTCTTTCGTCTGCGCCTGTACTTTGGGTAGTCACTCAGGAACTCGGCAATCGTTCCTTGCGGGGAAGCAACAGATGAATCCCCTAGATAATCTTTCTTGCCTACCCCAATCGACCATCCGCTAGTCGTTTGTTGTGCCGCGCCCATAAAGGTTAAAGCATCTTGCAATGCGCCACTTTGGGGTTTAACTCCCGGCGCACCGGATGTATAGTAGGACAATCGAGCCACTAAAGCATCGCCTAGTTCAATAATCAAATCAGCGGAATTAACCTTGCGGCGAATCCCCTCAACCACTTGATTTAAGCCGGAACTAACTGTCCTGATTGCCACTGTCGATCTTAATCCCCGCCGCTTCAAAGCGGTTCTGCGCGAAACGAGTCAATTCATTCATGATCTCTAAAATGTTCTCACGCATCGCTTTGTCTTTCTTCACATCGTTAGCCGTAAGCAACTGCTTCATCGAGTGCCGAATCTTGAAATCCACATCGACTATTGCGCCCGCTTGCGCCCTGATAATGCGTGTTGCCCGTTGTGCTTCGGTTTCGGCTTCGTCTAACTTCGTCCTAAGAATCGTAATTTCCCGAACATCATCCGTTGTCATAGTCCTGTCGCCCTGTACCTCGGTGAATACTTCTTGCAATGCGCCGTCACATCAAACACCTGTCCAACCCCGTTTAACGTCACATTGTTCGGTCGAAAAGTAATGCCGTCACAGACGACATACCCATGTTGATTCTGGTAAATCTTGTCTACTTGTTCTCGGTCGGACAACCTGAAATACATCAGGTAATCGCCTACTTCCAACCCTGAAATCGACGGGTCTAGCAACCGCATCAGGGACGTGTCCTGAACAATCTTAATCCTAGCCTTCGTCTGATACGTCTCATACGCAACTGTAGTTGCCCCACCCGAATCCGAAACATTATAAGGCGAATCCGTAAAAGGTTCATAGTTGCTTCCTGAACTTAGCACCGGATTAATCAAGTAGACATACCGATAGTCGTTTCGGTTGTCCCACGCATCACGACGCATATTAAATTGATCGTTCATCGTTAGAGCGGGCATTTAGTAGAGTTGTCCTGTATAGGGCGTTGTCCCCCGCCAATCTTCGGCTAGGGATGCCTTTTGCCAGTAACGATGTGCCGCGAACTCACGAGTCATTGGACTGAGAATCACACCACCCCATGCCGCCGATCCGTAGTATTCCGCCGCCGCCGCATTTTGATAGGTCGTCATTTGCTTCAACAGGGCGTTGTAAGCCAAGTTCAAATTGGGAACGTTCTTAGACTTGTCCACTCGCAATCCTTGATACTCTGCCCAAATGAAGTCGGTTAAGGCGTGTTCGCCCATGAGAGTCAAGTAAAACGCCAATTGCACGCACTTAGCGTAGAAGTTCAATTGCGCTCTGGACTGGCTAAAAACAATCCCGCTTGCAAGTACAGGATCGCTTCCTGAACTGTTTACAATGTAAGCGAACGGGCTATCTTCCGTGACAAGACTCATGGTGTTGAGTGCGTCCGTCAGATACAATCCCCGATACCATCGCCCTTCCATTTCATCAAATCCCGCAATCAACAAGCTCTTGATCACGGAATCAGGATAGGACGCAATCGAGTACGTCGCTTTCGGTTGTACGCTAGGGGCTGAGTTAAAAACAAACGTACCGCTATCATAAGCCACGGTATAGTCGCTACTCGCCAACGGCGCACTTCCAGTCGTGTAAACCAGTGTACTGCCACTCGACAGGATGGGGTTGAAATTGGAATAATAAACTTGGTTTATTCCATCAACGACGCCCGACAACGGATCGCGTGCAATGTCGTGCTTATTAAAGACTCGCGCTATGCGGTCTACGAGTCTAATCCCATCCGTCCAGAGTTCAAATGCCATTAGTAACCTCTTAGATCGAACGCTTGCATCTTGTCAATGGCTACGATTCGATCCTGCAACATCTTCATCACTTGAGGCCGATTCCCCATTCGTTTCTCATAGATTGCCGCCGCTTGCAAGAAAGGCTTGATACCGTACTTCAAGTCCTCCACCTTTGCGCGTTCACCCACTTCTTTGTCCTCAACCGTAATCAAATTCTTAATCGGTTCAGTCAAGTCCGTGGTAGCAATCTGCATCGCCATTTGCTTGCGATACGGGGTTAAAACTTCCTCTAATTCTCGCGGTAGTTCAAATTGATCTTTACTAGACGGGGGCATATTAGACTTGCGTACTACAATCCCCGGTACAGTTTCATACAAGGCTACAAACCGCCCATCATCTAACCAGTAGTCCGGCATAATCACAGGTTGCCATGCCACAATCATCAAATCTCGCGGCATATCCCCTGCAAACCGTGGTTCGGGGGCAGGAATACTATAAGCACCCCGTTCATACCCCTCATACGACACAAGGAAGTATCGACCCTCTTGCGCCTTAACTTCCTCTAATGTTGGTTTATTCGTTTTTACCTGTTGCTTCTTCCTAGCCATCATAATCTCCTTATACCCTGATTTAAGTTGCCATTGCTACAAATGGGTTTCTGTAGTCAATGAATTCCGTGAATTTCCGGTGGTTACACAAAATGCACAATGGCTGAATGTTGTCGATATTGTCCGTTCCACCTTTGGATAAGGGCAGAATATGGTCTTCTGTCAAAGGAACACTTTGTCCACAGCACAAACACCTATTACCGTACTTCTCTTTTAATTCTCGCCATTCTTTAACAGTGTGGCTTCCACCGTTACCAGTCTTTCTCGCCCTGCGCTTCCTGACAGCCTCGTAAAAGTAATCCTTGTTCTTTAGATACCTTCTACGACCTTCTTCTTTCCTTGCTCCGGGAACAGACCTAATTTTTCTAGTCTGTTCCCGGCGTTTGTCAGGATTGTTTTTTGCCCATTCTTTCACCCTCTTCCTGTTCGCCTCACCTTCTATTTTATAGCGGCAAGACTTACATCGAGTCCGGTATCCATCAGAACTTTTTGTGGTTCTGTGAAACTCAGAATAGGGCTTTAATTCACCACAAACTTTGCAGACTTTCACTACTCAGTCCGTTTCTACTAACTTACATTTATCCGCCATAGGCCGACACCAGCACCTACGTAGAACGCATGTTCGGCGCTCCGCATTGCATACAAGTCCTCACCAGTCGTGATATTAACCTGCGTATCAGTCCGTGGGCTACCTTTAGTCTGATGCCAACCAATCTGGGAAGGATCAGAGAAGAAGTACACAGAATCAACTGGGGCATAAGGGTGCGCGTACCAGTTCACACCAGCATATCGACCGTAGTAAAGATTCTCAACGAGTTCTTTACCGACTTCGTTGCTGATCTGAGGCATGATCCAAGTCCACTGTTGCATTTCCATCAAGCGACCCGGATTGATCAAGGCATTCTTGGCAGGGAAACCAATCTGTGACGACTGGCGGATAACCTGATCCACGATAGCCTTAGTCATTGAACCCGAAACCGACAACTGATGCGAAGCGGGGATAGCCGCATCCAACACTGTCTTGGCTTTCGCGTCAATCTTGCGGGCAAGTTCCCACGCCACATAGTTCATCTGGCGACCCAACAGATTCCAACCCGCCTTGCGGAGAGTCTGCCACTGTAGACGGAAACCAGTCTGGAAATACGTCCAAGTCGGGCGCACGAAGCGGTATCCCGGTTGGTTGTACTTGACTTCGCTGGACATCGCGCTTTCGTAGGCGATATTCACCAAGTCTTCAACGGCAATCAAGTTGTCCTCAGTCTCGCCAATGTTCTGACCCATGAAGAAGCGGTCGAACTGCGAAACGTAGGGGATGATTTGCTGAATAGGTTCGGCAATCGACGCACCAAATTGCTGACGAGCCGCCACCGCGCCTTCCCCACCTGCTGACATCTGCGCTAACAGGGCGTCAATTTGATCCGTATAGTCCGAACTCAATTGCACGTTCGACTCAGACGCATTCAGCACTTGGCTACCAGCGAGAGAGTTGAACTTCAATGCTTTCGTCCACTTCAATTCGTTACTCATGTCGTTTAACTCCTTAGCTGCTCAATGGGCTAAAGTCGAACTGGATAACGGCCACACTCACCGAAGCACCAGTACCACCCGTACCATCATAGAACGATTTCAAATCCACCAAGCGACCAATCCGGTTCGTACCGCTACCCGTCTGAATCTTGCCTGATGCCGCCGCGAACACGGCTTCATTACCCAACACTTCGGTCGGCAACGAACCAGTCGAGAAGAAGTCGGCGCTCATCGCAACCAAACCAATCCCACTCAACACACTCAACGCTTCGCCGTCCGCAAACGTCTTAGTCGTCGGCGCGTAGGTCAAGTCCCGATTACCGTAAGCGAAACCGAACGGGCGTGAACCCGTAGCCGCCGCTAACGAAACCGTACCCGCCAAGCTGTTCAACGTCACCAACAACCCCGGTTCAATGCTTTGCGATGCGGCAGTCACAATCTCGTCGCCGTACAGCAAACCACCACCACTGGCAGTCAACCAATTAAACACTTTCGTACTCATTGCATTCTCCTTACAGAACGATCTTTACGATTTTATCGTCGTGCGTTTCAACAGCCGCCGACATCCGAGGCTTATCTTCCACCTTAGACTTGCGACCCATCAAAGCCAGCACGTCATTCGGCAAAGCAACCAAAGTGGCTTTCTGCGCCTCAAACTCTGATTCATCCATCACCGAACCCACCAACATCGACTTCACTTCTTGTTCACGATGAGCCTTCAACTGATTCGACGCTGTTTCCAACGAGGCTTTCAAAGTTTCAACTTCGGTGTTGGCGTTCACCAACTGAGTCTCAACTTCCGCCAACTTCGCTTCCACCGCAACCTTGCCAGTTTCAACAACTTCGTGCGAGGCTTTCAGTTCCGCCAATTCCGCCGTCAACTTCGCGCATTCGGCTTTCATGGCTTCCAATTCCTCATTTTCGGCTTTTTCTTCTTTCTTGTCTTCCACTTCAATTTCAACTTCGGCTTCCATTACTTTCTCCTTAGTTTCGACAGAATCGGGCATTCCATCGTCTAGGCAACCTTCAAGTTCTTCGTGGGACGCGACTAACATCATGGTCGAGAACCCTGTTCCACCACCAGCGGGTTTCTTCGTTAAAGCCCCACCTACCGCCTTCAACTGCGACAAGAACCGTGTAGCACCGTAGCGCATTTTGTTCTTGAGATGAGTGCAATAAGAGGTAAAACTGGTATGAGTCGTCTCGCAAATGGAACATAGGGCAGTTTGGGCTTCGGCTTCAATCGACAACCCATACTTACCCTCGATAATTTCAGTAGGATTCACTCCTAGCACTTCACAGCGGTCTAACCACAGAACCCCATCTACTCGTAGTTCGTTGTTTTCTGCACGCCCGGCAGTATAAAACCCAACATTTTTAGCGGGGTCGTGGTCAATGTCAATCGCTGTTCCAGCAATCGTACTCGCCAATTCTTCAATACCAACTTCATTTACATTGTCTAAGTTTTTGTTGGTTTCTGCTCTGGCAAGTACGGCATCTCGGAACTTCAAGAAACGCGGGTTGTCCACGTCTGCTTCAAATTGGATTGATCCTGCAATTAGATTAGCGTTCAAATCTTCTTTTTCCGGTGGGGCATTTTTATACAATGCGCCCTGTTGCGCTACCGCTTGACCACGAGTAGGATGCTTTCCGTACACCTTGCCCGTTTCGGGATTGTAAGTCTCCCATTCGCCGTCTATCTTTCTAACTTTGTAGGGCATTTTGCACCTCAAACAAAAAAGGACTCGCCCTATTACTTAGGGAAGTCCTTAAATACACTCGCGCCTATCTTCACTATGGATTGTACTAAGATTATGTTCAGTTGTCAAGGGGATGTGTTAAATTGGAAGTCTAAAATCAGACTTACAAGACAACCACCTGAATAATCGCCACAATCCGACCATCCTGAATCTGTGGTGATGCTACTAAACCGCATTTATATTCCTGTAAGACTTCCTGAATTTTCTGTCCACATTCCTGAACTACCTTTTCCTTGTACTGCGCCAATTCCTGATTTAACCTAGTTACTTCGTCCATTTTTCTCCTTAATGGCTAATATAGCGTGATGCCAAGTGCATAAACTGTGCGAAACTATCCGGTATCAAAGCGGGCATCGACAAGATTGCCGCCGTGACTTCCGCCCACGCCTCAACCCCAGTAAGCGTTCGCCCGTCCACCGTTAAAATGGAATAGTCATTCAATACAACATTCGCACCTTCTAACGATTTTGGTGTAATGTTACTGCCTGTAACTACCCCTGTTACGGGGTCAATCGTCAATGCGCCCGAAATCCTAAGCCAGTTATACAACCCCCAAATCTTTTCGTACAGGGCTAAACTTTGCTCATAAATCTGAACACTCATTGTGATTGCGTCATTCTGACTTTCGTTTGCCATTATCGCAACTCCTTCCAGTTAATTGCAACTCGACAAGCACTCGTCGCACCTATTCCAGTTGCGTAAATTGACATTGTTCCCATTGCGCGATTCGCACCCGCCGCATCCAAAGTCAATGGGTAAAAATCGGATAAGTCGATACCACCAGACTGTTTACTTGTTGCTGATGCGGAGTTGTACCATTGTTTAGCGGTAATTGGCGAAGTCGAAATTGTTCCGCCAGCCGTGGTGATTTCCGCCCCGCTATATGCGGAAAAAGCCGCGCCCGCCCATGTCGGCCCTGCACTGAATGTCGCCCCGTAAACCACGCTAAAGATCACGGGACTATTCCCAGTCACAACAGACTCAATCGCCGTTGGAATGATTCTGTAGCGAGTCTGGATGCTATTAAACGTCAAAAATGGCCGAATAGACCCAATATGGACAGGTGTGCCATTCCCTGCTGTCCCTGTAAATTCCGTCGAAAATTCATAGCCGTGCGGGTCTTCATCTCCGCCTTCACTAATAACGGTAGCGCAAATCGGCTTCATATCCGCCGTGGCCGATGCTGACGTTGTTAGTTCGTAGCGAATAGGCAAAGTGGCCGATTGCATATAAGTGTCTGTAATGCTATTGGCGTTAAGAAACTGGTGGGCATAAAACACCTGACCGTCAATGTCAAACCCAACTCGCACTCGCCCGACACCCAACCACTGTAGGTCAATGATTAAAATTTGCGCTTTAGATAAATCTAGCGTCTTACCACTCGGCCCAGTTCCATCTAAAGGATCAATATTCCATGATGCCTTTGCGATGGTCTGATCGGCTTGCGTTCCGGCATTTGTTAAACAAATATTAACCGTTGATGCACCCGTTTGTTCCAGATACACCCCGTTCGTAACCGTCACTGTCGCGCCAGAATTAGTCGCGCTGAACAGACCTACTCTGCGAGTTACATTTGCCGCCGACGACCCCATCACAAAGGTAATCGCAACTAACTGAGATCGCCCCGGCTGATACCGAATCCACCGATAAGACTGCAAAGCCGACAGCCCAGTTGCCGCACTAACCGCTAGCAAAGCGTTACTATCGGTTGCGTCATGCGTAATCGTTCCAGACGAAGTGATCTGTTCGTACTGCAATGGGGCTAAATCGTAGCGAAATGTGCTATCGAAAATACCCGTTGGAGACGAGATGCGAAGTCGTGAGAACGCATCCAGATTCGCACCATCCCGAATTGTAACGCCGTTGAGATACGTCATACTATCACCCACTTATTATTATTAGATCGAACTTGAAGTGTGTCGTAGCGATTCAAAACAACCGATAACAACCCACTAATGGTTTGCCCACTTACCGAGTTCACAATCACTACACCCATTGCCGTAGAAGTAATCGTCACTTCCTTATAACCCGACGCATCCGGTAAGGTCAAAGTACACGGCGATTCCACCACAACTGTAATGTAATTTCCCGCCAAAGAACCACTTGAAACAACTGTGGTCGAAACGCTACTGCCAGCGGGATTGGTTGTAATCATCATACGATTTTCCACCCCGCACCATCGGATTTAATCTGCATGGAATCTCCAGCCATTAGAACTTGAGTCAGCGATCCGTTAATTAGTTCGGTCGTTGCCGCATCCACAATCACGTTGTTGACGGTTGCCGTAATAAGGTATTCTCGCCCAGAAATACCCACAGCGGTCGGAAGCGTAATAGTTTTAGCCGCAGTCACACGAACCCAATGATGTGCCGCTGTAAGGGTTAAATCTACCGCCGTTGTGGTGTAAGTCCCCGTCTGAGAACCCGTAACAATAATTCCAGCATTACCACGCCCTCTCAGAAACTCACTCGCAACGATAGCCGCGCCACTATTATAGGCCGCACTCAAAACAACGTCACTCACTGCGCTTGCGTGTGTGGCTACATTCCAGAGCCATTCAAGTTTTCCACCAACCTGATCAGCCGTTGACGCGCTCTCTAGGTTTAAGGCAATCGCCCCGCCGAACCCAGCCGACGCCATGCCTGTGCTGTTGTGGCCCAGCGTCAACACAGCATCAACCGCGCCAGTCGTGGCGTTGTTGGCTTTGATGGTTGTCAGGCCGACATTATCAATCCGCATCCGTTCTTGCAATGAGACGTTATAGGTGTGGAATACCAAGTCGGTGATCGCGCTTGCACCCACGCGGGCCGCGCCGATTCTGCCCGTAGTCACTGCCGCGCTTGTCATGCGGAAGTCAATATCCGCCGTGTCATTCGTCGCGCTGTTGCCGTTCTGTATGGTCACGGCTTGCCATGATCCAGCCGTTGCCACGCTGACATGCAATGGTGTAGCAATCGTCGCGGGCGAGGCTTGCGTGAAAATCGAACCGACGCCCACGCGATTGGCGGTATAGTCGCCCAGAAAGCGGCCATACCCAGCGCTATCAATACTCATTCGCTCAGTACCCGTTAGCGTGGTATTGTTTGCGGCAGTGTAAAATTGCAGCAGCGTGGCCGTGTTGTAGATGCTTGATCCACCGCCGAACTGGACAATGCCAGCCGCCGCCGTGCTGGTGATGTTGAAGCCGATAAAATCTTCCTCGGCGTTGGTATAGTGGCGCGTGATGAAGCGGCCAAATTTAGTTGTTGAGTTTGTGGAGTTTTCAGCCAACCGGATTGCTCCACTGCCCGCCGCTATTGCGTCAATGGCATAACCCGGTGTAGCCGTGCCAATGCCTAGTCGGTTATTG
>ERZ795060.2815-NODE-2815-length-16998-cov-14.305613_pt1 | contig 16998 bp, 14 predicted proteins | sample MGYA00375144_ERZ795060 | MGnify/ENA primary metagenome ERZ795060 (study PRJEB30189, sample SAMN05720157) | activated sludge metagenome | isolation source: anaerobic digester from wastewater treatment plant | place: Japan | collected 2015-05-15 ...
AATAATATATTCTTAAGAAAAGGGTATACCATGTCTGTAAACTTCCCGTTTATTTAAAACTTTTGGAAAAGAATAAACAGTTGATAGAACAGCAAAAATAGCATAGTTAAAAAATTTTTTACAAATTTACAAAATATAGAATTTTTCCTGATTGATTTGATATATTAAACGATTATCATAAAATAAAGATAAACCTACACTTAATAACAAAATTGAAAATAAGAAAAATTGAATAAACACCTTCCCCTGATATTATTTTTAATTTTTAGTTTTTAATAAATTTAAGAGACCAAAAGAATTAATAAGAAAAATCTTAAAAAATTTCCCTTTCTCTTAAATAATATTTTATCTTCCCTATTCAATAAAAATCATTATTAATAAGTCAATTGTAATTTTAAATGAAGTTTAGGCTGTAATTAAACTCAATACATTTCTTCTTTGTAGATTTCCCTGTGTGAGCATAGCCAGTCCAACATCTCTTAATAATTGCTTTGATGTAAATGTCAGCATTTCCTGTGCTACATCAGCCTCCATTATTTGTGCAAAACTCGATGTCTGATTTATTTGCTCAACACCTAAAAAATTATATGTTGAATTAAGGCGATTAGTGATAGCACCTAAATTTGAGCGCTGTTCATTTGTTATATTTATACTATTATCAATTGCTGAAATAGCAGCAGTAGCACCATTTGCAGTTGACAAATCAATATCATTAATACCAAGTGCTGTTGTATTCATTGCTTTGATGTTAATTTTTATTGTCTGATTTTCATTTGCGCCTGCCTGAACCTGTAAATCACCTGTTCCTTCTTCAAAATCACCATTTAATAATTTCATTCCATTAAATTCAACAGTACCAGCCATTCGATTTATTTCCTCTTTTAATTGTTGAGCTTCTGCATTAATCATTTGCCTATCTGCATCTGTTAATGTGCCATTTGACGCTTGAACTGCTAATTCACGTAAACGCTGTTGCATATCATTTATTTGTGAAATTCCACCTTCAGCAACTTGAATTAATGATGTTGTATCTTGCACATTATACTGTGCCTGATTTAAACCACCTATCTGTGATGTAATTCGAGTGGCTATTGCTAATCCTGCTGCATCATCGCTTGCTGATGTTATTCTCTGAAATGATGTGAGTTTCTGGATTTGCTTTCCAAGTAAGTTAGTGTTTTCTTCAACCTTCCTTACACTAACTATCCTCCCTATCTCATTAATTTTCATATAAATCCCCTCCCTGTTAAAATATTTATATCCATTTATTATTATATTACAAATTTTACAATTGTCAATATATAAAAATAATTATTTTGGAAAAGAACAAAAATAAGAAAATTTGTGTTATTTGTAATTTTGGAACTAAAAGAAAAAAATGTGGAAATTAACACTAATCAGGAGAGAAATTAAAATGCAAAAGGCGGCTCGATGTAGGTGATGCCAGCCATAAATTAAGACTAATCAGGAGAAATTAAAATTGAAGCAATTAACGAACTTAAAACAACCAAATAATGGAAGGGGGATTAAATTTTTTAAAGGAAACAGCGAATTTTTTATTTCATTTCACTATCATAAAATTGAAATGTAATTAATGAAATTCTGCTAAAAATAATTTTATTCAATAATTATTACTTTATTTATTAAATGTTTCTTCAAAAAATAATCTAAACTTTGCTTAACTCTTTTTATATCAGAATATTTTTCTCTTAATTTATTATTTTTTTGATTTCATTTTTATTATCATTCAATGGTGAATTCATACAATATTTTACAAATTCTTCTGCTTTTTGTAAATAACTTTTTTTTCGTTCTTCGCTCCAATTTAGTATTTCATTTACTTTTGCTAATATTTGTTCAGGTGTTCGTGCTACTATTTTTATTTCCGTGTTATCAGGTATTCTTGTTAATGTCGTAAAATTTTCAGTTTCTATTTCTATCACAGGCACTTTCATCATATATGCTTCTAATCCTGCTGTGCTTTCGCAATTTAATGCTACATCAATTTCTGGTAATAATTCCATTATTGACTTTTCAGTTAATTCAAATTTATTTTGATATTCATCATAATTTTCTCCTGCTGTTTCTAATATTTCTCTAATTACATTTTCATTTAAAATATATGTTGGATGTGGCTTTATTATAATTTTATATTTTTCCTTCTTTTGAAATGCTTTTAATGATTTATAAATAATACTTAATGATTTTTCATAATCAATTGATAAAATAATTAATATCAAATATTTTTCATTTTCTTTTTTACTTTCAAAACTTTTTTCTTTAAATAAATATTCATATCTTAATGCAATGAATTCCTTTATCTTTTCTGATTTATAATATTTTCTTAATTCATTAGTAGTTATTTTCCCTGTTGTTAAAATTGTATCAGGTTGCGGCATTTTTTCTTTTTCATAATTGCCACAAAATAAAGATATTAAATTTGGCAAAGAAATAGTGTGCATATAACCAATTAATTCTGTTGATGATGAACACTCTTTAAATGCAAATGCGACTACTCGCTCCCAGGGCTGATTTTCAAATGGATAAATTAACTTTTTTATTTTTATACCACTTTTTAAAAAATTCTTTATTGAATAATAATACTTATAATATTCTGATTTTCGGTTTATAACAAAATCTTCTAATATTTTACTTTTAACTAAAATCGAAATCTCATAATTTAAAAATATAAATTTTTCAAATAGCCATTTTGGCGGAATAAATGATGATATAAATATTTTTAATAATTGAATGATTAATATTTTTCCATTAAATAAATCATAATATAAAAATTTTTCATTTGATAATTTTTCTATTGCAATATTTTTTGGAAATGTATATAAAAAATATGGTAATAAAATAAAATTTTCTTTATTTTTAAGTTCATCAAATAAAGCACAAAAATAATTTTCTTTAAATTTATCATTTACAAAATTTCGTTTATCTATCCAGGTTATTAGCCCTGTATAATTTTCTTTTTCATCATATTTAATATTATCTTTTTTCTTTACATTATTAGAATAAGTTATAAATAAAAACCTACGCCGTGTTTTATAAAATAATTTTAATTTATCGAATAAATTAGTTTTTTGATTTAGATACAAAACACTATCTTTTAAATTATTATGCAAACATTTGAGTAAATTAATATCATCAGTAATTACAGCAAATTTATTTTTTTTTTTGGAATAAAATAAAACCAAATACAAAAAACAAAGTTGTAAAAATAAATGATTTTTAATAAAAATATTTTTTTCCTGAATAGATGAAACCCACCACTCAAATGAATCATATTTTTCAGATAATGAACTTATATACTCAATATATTCTTCTCTTAACTCTTCTTCTACTTTTTTAAAATCATTATAAAAATCGATTTTTAAAGATACATCTAAAATTTTATCATTAATTAATTTTAAATATTTTAGATAATCAGCAGATAAATAAAACCAATTATAATCATTTATTTTTTCAGCAAAACCTTTTTTCGCTAATAACAAATCAATCTCAATTAAATATATTTGATTCATAAATAATATTTGTTGTATTAGATAAAGTTATCAAGTTTAATTTGATAATTTTTTATTTTCCCAATAATTTAATTTTTAATTACTTATTTTTTCTCATTTTTTAATGCAAAGAAATCCTTATAAAAAACTGAAAAATACGCAATAATATTTTATAAACAAAATCATTTTGTTCAGCAATTTTTATTATAAACCAGAATGTTTTTGGCGAATAAACATACATTGAAAAAGTTCGCTGTAAACCTAATATTTCTTTTTCAGATAAATATGTATTTTTTAATATTGTTCCACTCACAAATTCAAGCATTTTGTCATTTTCATTTATCAAGCCTTTTTTTAAACAAATCTTTCGCAATTCTGTGCCATAAAACGGCTGAAATATACTGACTTGATAAGTTGATACTTTTAAATATTTTAATAAGTTAATCGTATCAAATGCAAGTTTACGAGTTTCATCTGGAAATCCTAACATTGCATAAGCATGCACAGATATTCCATTTTTTTTTAATAATCTAAAAGCTTCTATTGCTTGTGAATTTGAATAAAATTTATTTAATACTTGCTCGCGAAATTTTTCGTTACCATGTTCAATCCCAACGCTCACGCTTAAACAGCCCATTGTTTTCAAACATTCAATAGTATCAGGATTTAATGAATTTACAGATGTCTCAATAATAAATGGCAAATTAACCTTCGTCCTATATTCTTTTGCAAGTTGCTTTAATTTATTTATTTCCATCCCTAAAAATAATTCGTCCTGATACCGAATTATATCAAGTTTATATTTATTTTTTAAATACGAAATTTCTTCAATAATCCGTTTGATTGATTTCTCGCGTCTGAATTTTTTATCGTCATATAATTTTCGTAATTGTGGTCCAACACAATAATAACATTGATTTATGCAACCGCGCGTGAATTCATAATCAATACCTCGCACTATCTTACCGTGATATGGTCGATAAAAACTTTTATCATCAAACAAATCAAAATCAGCAAAAGGCAAATCATCTAAATTTTCAATTAACGGTCGCAATGAATTTTTATAAATTTTATTATCTTGTTTTATCCATAAATTTTTTATTGAATAAATATCTTTTTTTTCTTTTAAAAATTCAGCAAGTTCTAAATAAGCCAATTCACCTTCGCCAATACAGACAATATCAGTAACACCATCATCTAAAACTTTTTCTGGTTCTAATGATGGCTGAATACCGCCTGCAATTATATGGATACCTGTTGTTTCATAATTTATATTCGCTACTTCTAATAATTTTTTACCACGTTCATACATCATCCCTTCTTCTTCTCCTGTTAATTGACAACTCCAAAATGAAAAAGCGATTATATCCGGTTTAAAAGCATTAACCTTTTTTCTGAATTCTTCGACAACATCTTTTTTTTCTTTGCACACTCCGACTTTTCTCAAATCTACCGGCTTAAAAAACATTAATTGTTCCATTTTTTTTGTATAAACTGCATCTGTTTTCGGCGCAAAAAAATCTTTGCAATCAATAAATGTTGTATCAAACAAATCTGTCTGATGCCCATATTTTTTTAATAACGCTGATGTAATACTAATTCCTATCGGTGTCAACCCGTAACTATTTAAATTTGGATATAAAAACAAAACTTTTGACATTATTTAATTTCAGCCACAAATTTTTTTGCCACTAATCTACACTAATTTTCACTAATAAATTTTTGATTATATTAATTATTCTAATAAATCTAATAATTTAAAAATTTTAATTTTTAAAACTCGCTTTCTTTTGTTATAATATCCCATTTATTCGTGTTATTAGTGGCTTATATTTGTAATCAAAACTTATTATTATTCTTTATATACACTTCTATCATAAAACATTAATCTTATATTCACGCGTTCACTTACTTTTCGTAATGTGACATTTTTATTTTTATGTTCATATTGTTTTAATAATTTCTTCATATCCTCTATTCGTTCTTCAGATAAGGAAAATAGAATATTTATTTTTTCTTTAAAATTATTTATGGGTTCAATAAATTTTTTATCAAACCACTCTAAAAAATTATATTGATATTCTATAATTTTTGGTTTAAAAATATTTTCAAAATCATCTGAAAAATCAATAATACTATCATTTTCAAATCTAACTAATTCTGCAATCACATCAGATTTTTCAGGCAATAAATTTTGCGTTATATCTTTAATATATTCAGCAAATTCATTTTTGGCTTCAAGTAAAACACGCCAGATATATTTACCATTTAATTTCCCATATTTTCCATTTTGTAAATCATCAAAATTATTAATATAATATTCTCTCATTTTTTCATAAGAATCAAACCATTCTTTATGACTTTCATCAATAAAATCAATAAATATTTGTTTTAATTTTTCAGGGGCAGAATTACGGCACTCGAATAATTTTAATATTACATCCATTGGATTAATATTATGCTTCTTCAAAAAATTTAATAATAAATAATTACAACGATAATTCCATAAAAATTGTATAAGCCAATGTATTGGTCTTATACTTATCATTTCATCATAAGTAATTGTATTTGTTTCTAATATTCCTCTTTCATACTCAAAAGAATAAAAATCTTCATACTTTCCAAATGAACTATCTATTAAACGATATTTTGTTTTAATTTGAAATTTATTTAAATAATCCGCATTAGAAATTTCACACCCTTTTATGACTAAACTATAATAACAAATGATATAACTCACATCCCAATCAAATAATTTTTTCAAATTATCAATATGACTTTGATAAGTTTCGCCGGGTAAACCCAACATTATTTCAGTGCCTGAAACAATATTATCAGCATTACATTTTTTAATAATATCCTTAAAAATATTAAGTTTTATATTTGAACGTTTTACATTTTTTAATACTTCTTCATCTAATGATTGTAGGGAAAGAATAAATGGCGCATTCTCATTTAAGATTCTTGCAATTTCGTATATTTCAGGATTATTTTTTGCCCAATTCATTGAACAATGTTTTGGATACCCATATTTTTCTCACATTCTGACAATGAATTCTGCAATTTCATAATCACGTTTATGTATTCCAAAATTCGAATCTGCAAATAATAGTAATGAAGTATTTTTTATTTTTTTTGCAATATACTCAATTTCATCTTTTACTCTCTCGATATCAAAGAAATCAATTTTATGAAAAGAAGTAAAACCCTGGGCACAAAAACTACATCTAAATGGACACCCTCTATTTGTTTCAATTATCGGAATTAATTTAGTTTCAAAAAAAGAATCTAATTCGCCTGTTAAATAAGGCGAAGGAACTTCATCTGGATTTTTCAATCGCGGTAAAATTTTTCCAATTTTAATTTTTTTTGTTATTCTGTCAAATTTTACTATTCCATCTAAATTATCAAAATTTTTATCTTTCGTAATATTCCATCTATAAAATATTAAATTCAAAAAATTTATAAATCCCGGTTCACCTTGATATGGTATATAAAAATCTGCCTCTGGATTTATTTCAAAAAATTCTTTATAACCAAGTTCATTACAATCAATATTTGGTCCACCACAAACTATAATTAAATCTGCTTTTATTTTTCTTGCATAAGCGCTTATTCTTTTATTTATATCTTCATTCCAAGTATAACAACTAAATCCTAAAATATCCGGCACTTCTATTTTTAATGCTTCAATTAAATTTTCCGGATATTTAAAAAGTCTTATATCTAATAATTCATTATAAAATTTTTTTGCATAACTTGAGATAAAACTTATATTCAATGGAAATGAATATGAACCAGCACCTATATAATTATGCACCAAATCAGCTAAGTATATTTTTATTTTATTTTTCATTTTTAATCTCGTTTATGAAAATTATATGGAGGTCTGCAACTTCGGCAAAATGCAATTAAATCTTGTCTTTTATGTTTTAAAATCAATCGAATGCCATTTATTATATCATTATTCCAGATTTCTTTAATCGAATTTTGTCGAACATTTCCAACGATTAAATCATCATTAACAGCAGCACAACAACCACTCGCCCGCCCATCCCAGAATATAGTTAATTTTGTAAATGGTTCAACACATAAAAAATTCAAATTTATCTCTGGACGTTTTAAACCAAATTTATTATAAATATTTTTATCAAATTCATAAAACCTCTCGAAAACTGTTTGTCCAACATTTACAAAATCAGCCTTCAGTTCCCAAAATTTAATAAATTTTTCAATATCTTCTTTTTTATCTCGCTCTGTTACTGTTGATGTTATCATAACAAAAGGTTTTTCTTTATCACCGCGTAATTCTAAAAATTTTTCGATAGTATTTAATAATTTATCATACAATTTGTTATTCCGCATATACTCATATTCTTCTTTTGTCGCACCTTGAAATGAAAAAATAATTGAATCCAACTGATACTCAATTATTTTTTTTATATGTTCTTCTGTAATTATTAGCCCATTATTTGTAATATGCAAAACCCCACTTTTTGCTTTTACATACTTCACAAAATCAATAATTTTTTTATGTAAAAAAGGCTCACCTAAACCAATTAACCTTAAAGCAACATTATTTTCTATACACTCATCAGCTATTTTTCTAAATAGTTCTTCGCTCATAAATCCTTTTTCTCGTTGCATATACCTCTGGTCGCACATTATACATTTTAAATTACAAATATTTGTTAGTTCAATATCAGCAATATAAGGAAATTCTGGCAATTGAGAGTTAAATATATCAAACGAATTTATTTTATTATAATATTCACTTAACAAATTTTTTCGTTTTTTCATTTTTTATTTCCTCGATAATTTTCACAATTTGATCTACTATTTTCCTATTGACTAATATATTATTGTAATAATTCTGGCTAAGATATAATTTTAAAAATTTATTTTTTTTATTTTGATTATTATTCAAAGTTTTTTCTAAATAAAATTTTTGTAAAAAATCAGATAAAGCATTTTTAAATTCTGAAAAGTTATCAGTAAATAAATATACTGCATCAATTAACGAATCTTTTAAAGTTGAAGTTAAATCAATTTTTGTATAAACAAAGATTTCGGCTTCTGTTAACATTGCCTGAAAAAAAGGGCATGATATCCAATCAAAAATAAATAAATCTGTTTCAAATAACAAATTCTCAAATGATTTTTCATTTGAAATAACCTGCATATTTTTTTCTTTTCCTAAATATTGAATATATAAATTCTTATAATTATACACATTTGAAGGGTATAATTTTATTATTATATTATAGTTGTTTTGAAATTCCTTAAGAATATTTATTATTTTTAGTGATAAGTCAAAATATAAATTATCAAACCATAATGGATCATTCCATAAAAAACTTTTATTCGTTTTAAGAAAATTTTTTAAACAATATACAATTTTTTTTTTTTCTGTATTAGTATTATTTTTTCTTTTTATAAAATAAAAAAATGGGCAACCTGTAACAAAAAAATTCATACTTTTTTTAGGGATATATTTATAACTAATATATTTTTTCTGTAAATTTTCTTTTATTGCTTTTCCAAATACAAAATAATAATCAGCATAAGGGAAATCAGTATATTGAAAAGAATCAGTATACTCAAATACTCCTTGCGCACCATGCATACCGATAATTGACTTTATTTTCTCATTATCCGCTAAATAACCTAATATCGGTTCAGTGATTCCTGCGCCATAACTAAATGTTGAACTTATTATTAAATCGATTTTATTTTTATTTATGAATTCACTCAATAGAATATAAATATAATAAATAATATCAATATTTTTTATAAAACCCTCTAATTTATCTTTAATAATTTCATAATAATTAACGCTTTCAAATTCAAATAACTTTTTAAAATCTATGTCGTCATTAAATAAATTCCAATAATTTTTATTTTTCTTTAAAAAAAGTTCATTTGCCTTTTTTAAAAAATTTTTGCTGTTATAATTTATTAAATTAAATCCTTCTTTAATTAATAATTTTTTTAGATTGCTTGAATAAAAAAAACGTCCATTACAATAAAGTATATTGAATTTTTTATTATTTAATTTATTTAAAAAATATGCTTTAAAATTCATTAAAATTTTTTTTAGTTGAATTTTTATTGACTGAATTTTCTTTTTTTGAGTTTGTGGATCTTGCATAACAATTTTATTCAAAAAATTTAAATCATCTTGATTTACTGGAATGATTTCAAATGGTATATTTTTTGATTTACATATACATTTTATTACTTCTGAATAAATTGCTTCATTAGATAAAAAATTTAATTTTAATCCATTGACAGATAATTTGTGATTTTGATAAATATAAACTTTTTCAGGATGTTCCTTATTTAAAACATTTAGTACTTCAAAAATACTAATATGTATCATATCTAACATTAATTTTAAATTATATCTATTAATCAAAAATGGTTTAATATTTTTTTCTCTAAAATAAGACACATTTTCAATAATTTTTTTATCTGAAAATTCTATGATTTCGAACAATTTATAATCATTCTTTTCTTTTAAAGAATAGAGGTCATTAAATTCATAATAGGTTTCTATTGGAACGCAATCAAGATCTTTTAATTTATAATAATAACCAACATCTGGATAAATATAAATAATTTTTTGGAATGAACAATTTATATTTGAATTAGTATTAACCCATTCTAAAAACAATATATTTTTCATTATTATTTTAAATATTTATTTATTATCGATTTTGGAATAAAAAAAACAATGAGTCTTTTTAATATTAATAATTTTTCTTTATAATTTGTCGAATATTTTATTCTTCTTTTGATTTCTGGTAACAATCGAATTATTTCAAAAAATCTATTAGGAGGTAATTTAATTAAAATTTTAATTATTGGTTTTAACCAATAATATTGAACTAACAAATTAAAAAAAGCATAAAGATTTACTAATTGATTTATATTTTGTTGTTTAATAACACTTGTAGAATAATTTTGTAAATAATTATCCCAGGAGTTTGAGGCTTTCAGTTGAGATATTGAAAAGTTTTTATCTAAAAAATTATTTTTTTTTGCATATTCAAAAATCTGTGTCCCAGGATAAGGTTGTAAAAGATCTGAATTTGCAAAATTTGGCTTTATTAAAGCATTAATTTCTATTGTTTTAAATGCTTGCTCAACTGTTTCCCCTGGAAAACCAATTACATTTGCAGTATGAATTCTAATATTTTTTCTTTTCAATAATTTTGCATATTTTATTATATGTTCATTGCTCATTTTTCTTAATAAAATTTTTTCTCTAAATTCTTCATCTCCATGTTCAATACCAAAATCCACTCTATCACATTTACACTCTGCTAATGCCTCGACAATTTCTTCGTCCACCAAATCAATTCTTAAATTGCATATAAATGGAATATTTATTTCCTTTTTATATCTAATTAAAAATTCTAATAATCTTTTTTTATCTAAATTAAAAGTACCATCATTAAATTGAACCCATTCCATTCCATAATTATTAAGTATATATTTTATTTCATTTATCATATTATCTATTGTCCTAAAACGAATATAATTTTTATTTTTATACATTTGTTTTAATGCATAATTAAAACAATAGGAACAATTAAAAGGACAACCCCGTGAAAATAAAAATCTTTTTGTTCGAGCATTGCGTAAAATTTCATATTTTGAAAAATATATTTCTCTGTCAGGAACTGGATATTCATTAATATCTTTTAAACTTGCTATTTGATTTTTTATAATTCTATTATTTACTTTAAACCATAAATTATTAATATTATAATTTTCTTCCTTTTTATCAAATGAATTTGCTAATTCAACTATTGCCGCCTCACCTTCACCTAGACAAATTGCATTAATTGGTAATTCATTTATTACATCTGGATAAAATGTTGAATGAGCACCACCTAATATAATATAAATATCTTTTATTTGCTTTATTTTTTTTACATAAGATGAAACAAAATTCATTTCCGGTGTCATCGCTGATATAGCAATAATATCTGGATTATATTCAATTGTTTTTTCAATTATATTATTATCAAAATTATTAATCAAAACATCACATTTATGCCCATTATCTTTTAATACTGCTGATAAAGACATAATTCCAAATCGTTCTCTAAAATCTTCTTGAATAAAAATAACTTTTGCCATATTTCTATTTTTTTAAAGCAAGAATTGTATATTCTTCGTAAAAATATTGTCTGTTATCACAACTTTTATAGGTTATATCTAATGATGTTAATTTAAAACCAAACAATTTAAGAAGTTGTTTTATTTCTTTAATTGTAAAAAAATGAACTTTTCTTTTTCCACGTGCAATTCCGTACTTAATATTTTTATATGTATGTTCATCTAATTTATACCCACTTTTTATTCCATCTGTTTTTTGTCCTAATACTACTGAAAATAATATACCATTTTTTTTTAAAATGTAATTTAATTGTTGTAAAATTATCCTTATTTCAAATGTTGTATTTAAAGTTAATGAAATATAATCTATTATTACATCAAAACTTTCCTTTTTAAATGGCAAATACAAAAAATCGCTAACTAAAAATTTTTTTTTGTGATAAAGAGAATTTTTTAATGCATAAATCGAACCATCTATTCCAAAGACTTTATTATTACCTTCTCTTTCTAATAATATTAAATGCCTGCCATTACCACAACCTAAATCTAATATTTTTTTATCAACAATATTATTTTTTTTTATAAATCTAATTATTTCTTCACTGGGATAATATGCTCCATATCCTTTTATATATTTTTTATTCCAATTTTCATCAAAACTTTTTAACATTTTTTTAACCAGTTATAATTTCTAAATATTTTTTTTTTGTGTGTAATATCTTTTGAACTAATAAATCATAGAATTTTAAAAAAGTTTTTAAGTTATATTTTTCTTCAATAATTATATTTATATTTTCTGAAATTTTTTTTGAAATTTCTTTCTCAAATTTATTTAATAAACCATATCCCTCATTAATATTTTCAAACAATTCCAAATATTTGGTTTTAAAATTTGTATTAAATTCAGCATTAAAATCAAAATAATATTTATTTATTCTTCTATTTAATATTTCAAGTTTATCAGCAACAGAAACGCCAATTATCTTACAATATTCTATCTTAGCGATTTGTAACGCTATATCTAAACCTACGGCTAATCCACCACTTCCCACTGGACAAATTATATAATCATAGGGAAAACTACCAAAATTTTGTTCTTTTATCTCATACAACATCTTTATAATTCCAAGCATTCCAATTGCTGAACTTGCTCCTAACGGTATAACTTCGCAACTCTTTCTTTCGACTGATAATTTTTTTTTTAATTTTTCTATTTCCAAACCATAATACTTCCATTGATTTTCTTGCAATAAAAAAATATTTGATTTATCAACATATTTTAATAAAGTATTTATATATATTTTTTTTTCATCACCTTTCCCATTATTTAAAAATAAATAAACATTAAATTTCATTTTATAACTTAACTCTGCCAGTGTAAGGCATTGATTAGAAAACATATTTCCTACTGTAATAAAATCTTTAATTCCTCTATCTAATGCTCTTTTTAAAATAAATTCCAATTTCCGAATTTTAGTTGAACCAATATCTGGACATATCATTGAATCCATTTTAAAATAAATTTGCGTATTTGTTAGATTATTTATATAGTCGTAAGTATAAATCGGAGTTGGATAATTTCCCAATTGCAGATGATTTTTTAATGAAGCATTGATTTTTTTGTTACGCATCTATTTAAACATTTCAGTGATTTTTGGTCTATCGATTTTACCGTTATTATTTAAAGGTAAATTATCAACACTAATTATTTCTGCTGGTTGCATATAATACGGTAGTTCCTTTAATAAAAATTTTTTAACTTCCTCAATTTGATTAGCATTAATGTTTGGTATTATTAATTTTATCTTTGTTCCAACATTCATATCTGGTATTCCAATTGCCACTGCTTCTTTTACAAAATTAAGTTCTAAAACTTTTACTTCAATCTCTTGCAAATTTAGTCTATACCCCATTGATTTTATAATATTATCTTTACGTGAATGAAAATATAAATAACCTTCTTCATCTTTACTCACAATATCACCCGAATAGACAACAATTTCATCAATTAATTGTTCTTTTTTTTGTAAAGGATTTTTTTTAAATACTTTTTTTGTATTTTCTATATCATTCCAATAACCAAGTGTAATAAGAGCACCTCTATGAACTAATTCTCCTTTTTGACCTGGTTCACATTCATTTCCATTTTCATCTATGACTAATATTTCTACATTTGGAATTGCTTTGCCAATTGAAGTTGGTCTTATCTTTAACTGTGAAGGCGGTAAATAAGTTGAACGAAATGCTTCTGTTAAACCATACATTAGATATACTCGTGCATTTGGTATTAATTCACTAAATTTTAATGAATATTTGGGATATAATGTTCCACCACTATTTGTTATAATCTTTAAACTTTCTAATTTTTTATTATTTTTTTCTAAAATATTAATTAATTCTATCCATAAATGTGGCACTAATGCTAAAACACTTATTTGATTATTCTGAATATAATTGATTAAATCATTTATTAGTAAATAATTTATTAAATGAACTGTCCCGCCAATGTGGAATGTATTCATAAGTTGATTAAGACCATAATCAAAACTAAATGGTAAAACACTTAATGTATGAATGTCATCACTTAGTTCTAAATATGATGCAACAATCTCAGCACCCTGTGTTATTGTATCATTACTTAAAATAACACCTTTTGGTCTTCCAGTAGAACCAGATGTATATAACAAAGCAGATATATCCTTACCAATAATTTTTGGCTTTATTTCATAATCAAGTGCATTACTATTTAAAATATCAGATAATAAAATATTTTTTATATATTTAGAGTCTTTTGTTATTTCATCAACAGTAATTATCTCTTTTATTCTTTCTATAATATTAAAATCAATATTTTTATTTCTTAATAATATTCCTGATGTAATTAAAATTTCTATATTACAATCATTAATTATATGTTGTATTTGTTCATTTTTTAATTGGCTATTTATAGGAACTATTATCATTTCAGCAGCATTTATTGCAAATATTGAAACTACTTCTTCCCAACTCTTTTTTAAAAGTATTCCCACTCTCGAACCTTGTTTAATATTTGTTTGCGTTTTAATGTAATTAGCTAATTTAACTGTTAATTTATATATTTCTGAATATGTAAATTTGTTTTGTCTGTCAATTAAACAAATTTTATTTGTATATTTCGAATTAAATTTTTTTTCCTTTAAAATCGAGAAAATATTGTAATACATATTTTATTTGTATTTTCTAATTGTTTTATAAATTTGATTAATAGTTTCAAAATTTTCTATTATTATATCTTCTTCTTTAAAAGAAATATTAAATTTTTCTTCAAGTAAATTAATTAACTGAATAACTGTCATAGAATCTAAAATACCATTTTCTACAAGTGACTCATTATATTTTAATTCAATATTTAAATTTGTTATTTTCTTTATAATTTCATAAATTATTTGTTTATCGTTCATTATTAAAAACCTTTTGTTTTATATTCTTTATTTAGCATAACATCTTGACCTGCATCACCTTTGGTAAAATAAATTTCATTTATCTTTATTTTTTTTTTATTTTCTTTTTTTTGCCAAAATAAAAAATTTAAACTATATCTCTCTCGCCATTCTAATGGTTGAAATAATCGAGGAATATTATATTGTAAATGCTCTTCCATTTGTAAAAATGGTTTTGGTAATTGCAATACAAAATTTTCAGCCCCACAGAAAAAATCAATAAAAGTTATATTATTATCCAGAGAAAATCTACAAATTGAGCTAATTAATTTTTTTTCAAATCCAGTTATTGGTATAAATTCTAAAATTCTCATAACTTGAAAATCTAAGTCTCGAATTTTTTCAATACGAACAACAGCAAGTCCTGCTTTTTGAGTTGCTGATTCAGAAATTAAATAATATTTCATAAAAGGATGCTCTAAATATCGCCAGTTGATATAAGCCTTATCTTTAATTACAGTTGCTTTTACTTTTTCTAATAAATTAAACCAATATTCTTCGTTCAGTTCTTTTATACTTTTCAGAATAAAATATTCAGAATATTCAGCAAAATAATTAGTCATCTTTTCATAGTCATATAATTTTACAAAATTTAATTCTCGATTTTGCTGATTTAACTTTAAAAGTTCAATCAATTGTGATGCATTTGATACAATTATTACTCTTGGAATATTATGTCTATATTCAAATCCAAATTGAGAAACGCATATATTTTTTACTCTTTCAGACGGACCCATCGAAAGATAAAAATCATATTTTACAAGATTTTTTTTTAAAAGAAATGGATATAAAAAAGAATAATTTTTATTAGTTAATATATCTGTTGACCAAGCTGACTTATATTTTTTTTCACCAATATAAAAATAGGTCGGTAAATAATTTATTGATGCAACTATTTGATTTTTATTATCAAAAGCACATAATGAAGTATATTCATCTTTGGCATCATCAAATCTAAATGGATTTTTATAATGATACCAGTCAAAGTATTGCTTTGTAATGCAACTATAATTTTTTCCATAAAATGATTCATAAAATTCTTTTACTAAATTGTATTCATTTAATTTTAAATTTCTATATTCCATTATAATTTAATTATAAAAATGAATTTACTTAGCATTCACTTGACGCCACCAATCTTATTTTCACCATATTTTATAATATTTTTATAAGTAATTGTTTTTGTTTTTAGTGCTTGCTCTAACAACCGTATGAATAAGTTACCTCTATTTTTAGACGTTCTTCTATTAAATCTAAAAACAAATTCATCCAAGTAATAATTTAATTGGTTCCTAATTGCTCCTTGAGGTGTTCCAAGTATCCAACGTTTTAACAATGAAGCAACTTTATGAACTGTTGGCAATATTTCTTCGTAGTTACCTACATAGCCGATAACTCGTTCATGTTTATAACCGTATGAAATAATTTCATTATATCCACTCCAACAATCAGTTATTATTGTACTTCCTTTTTCTACATTATTCAGAATAAATTCGTTTAATACTTTTTGAGAGGCATTTTTAATTTTTTTAAGTCTTATGTGTCCACTTTTTTTATATTTCTTTTCCACTGCTATGATGACAAGTTTTTTACCTCCTGCCACTCTCCCTTGTTTCCCAGACTTTTTACCACCTATATATGTTTCAATAATTTCCACAACATCTTTTAATAATTCTCTATCTTTTCTTACCATTGTTTGTCTTAATTTTTGTAAAATTAACAATGCTGTTTTATAATTCTTTATTCCCATTAACTTTATTTTAATTCCTTTATTTGATATTGTGATTTTCTATATTATACAACAACAACTTTCGTTGCTATATTCCCATTTCTATCATTCGTTGCAATACCAATTTTTTCTATTTTATTTATCGGTATCG
>ERZ795060.2826-NODE-2826-length-16969-cov-5.668618_pt1 | contig 16969 bp, 18 predicted proteins | sample MGYA00375144_ERZ795060 | MGnify/ENA primary metagenome ERZ795060 (study PRJEB30189, sample SAMN05720157) | activated sludge metagenome | isolation source: anaerobic digester from wastewater treatment plant | place: Japan | collected 2015-05-15 ...
ACTTCTTTTAAAGTTTTTCTCCATTTCTGGTAATCGTTTTTCGGATTTATTCTGCATCCGCACTCGTAAGACCATCTTCCCACCCCGTGAGGGCATGACCATGAAGACGGAGATTTTATTTCGACTTCAAACTCTGTTTCAAGAGCCAATAGCCCGGAAAGGTTTTGTAGGGTTATTTCTTTGTCCGCTTTGGTTTTAGATATCAGTTTAGAAAGATACTCGTTTGCTTTTTTTATGTGATGGCCGTAGTTTTCTCCGTCTGAGGCTATGAGGCAAAACTTGTTTTTTCTTTCGTTAGGCTCAAACGAAGACTTTATTCTTAAAAGATATTTTTCGGGGTTTGAGAGTTCCGAGCTCATCTTTTCCGATATATCTTTGTCGTAAAAAAATATTTTTATATATTTATTCTTAAACTCTTTCGACTTCCATAAATAATAACGCGAAACATTCAGGTCTTTATAAGAAGATATTTCTAAAATCTCCTCGGTTTTTATGTTTTTTATTTTTTTCGCTTGAGTCGGAGATAGTATGGTAAACTCCATTTCGTTTTCTATCAATACTTCTAACGTTTCATCGTCCGCCGCCGTTTCGCTAAGCCAGATACCTAAAGGTTTTCTCTTAAAATGTCTCTTGAAATTTTCTATCCCCCAGCTTACGTATAATCTTTTTTTATCCAGAGGAAGAAGAGGAAGTATCGAGTGGTTGTATACCTGGGCTATGGCCGAGTTGGAACCGAATATTTTTTTAGATAGTATATCCGCTTCTATTATATGGGCGTAGAGTTTCGGATATTCTTTTTCTATATAGTTTAAAAGAGTCGGCCCGAAGTTAAAGTTTATTAAAGAGTAAACGGATACCAATTCCTCGAGGTTTAGCCTTATATTTTTTTCCGAAAGCGGACCGTAGCACTCGTCGGTTATAAGGTCGTTATAATTTTTGTATATCGGATTTTTTGTTTCCTCGTATATCCTTCCGCTCCACGGATTTTCTCTCGGAGGCTGGTAAAAATGAGCGTGTATGGAAAGATATTTTTTTACCATTCCCATTTGGATATTCCTCTGGGTATGACTATTATGCCGCTCGGGTCTATATAATAATTTTGGGCGTCTCTATCGGGGTGGTATCCTATTATGGTTTTTGGTTCGAATACGTTGTATCTGTCCACTATTACGTTTTTGAGTCTGGAACCGGATTTTATTTCGCAGTTATCCATTATTATGCAGTTTGTAAGTTCGCATTTTTCGTGTATTATTACGTTTGAAGATATTATGCATTTTTTTAAAGAGGATTTGGTTATTACCGAGCCGTCGCTTACCAGACTGTCTTCTATGTTAGATTGTATTATTTTAGCCGGCCCCGACATGAATTTTTGAGATATTATTGGCCATTTGGAGTTGTTTAAGTCCAGTTTCGGTTTTTCGCCCAAGAGGTCCATATGGGCGTCGAAATAGGATTGGATGGTTCCCACATCCCTCCAGTAGTTTGGCTCTTCGTATTTTTTTATTCCGGGAAGATTTTGTTCCGAGTAATTATAGGCGAATACGTTATATTTTTTGTAAATGGCCGGAAGTATGGTTTTGCCGAAATCCACATCGTCTTTATCCGCAAATTCGTGCATAATCTTTCTTAATACATCGAAATCGAATATATAGTTTCCCATAGAAGCATAGACCAGCTCCGAATTTGACGGTATGGGTTTTGGGTTTTTGGGCTTTTCTTCAAAGCCTACGACTCTGTCTTTGTCGTCCGCGGTTATGGTTCCAAACCTCGAAGCCTCTTTTAACGGAACGGTTATGGCGCTTATGGTCACATCCGACTTTTTTTCCATATGAAATTTTATCATTTGCCTTATGTCCATTCTGTATATGTGGTCCGCTCCGAATATCGCCACAAGGTCCGGAGAAAAGTCGCTTATAAGATTAAGGTTTTGTTTTACCGCGTCCGCCGTTCCTCTATACCACATCTCCCCGAGTCTCATCTGAGGCGGAACCACGGTTATAAAATGGTCCTTAGTAACGCTTGAAAAAGCCCAGTTCTGTCTTATATGTTCTATCAAAGATTGGGAAAGATACTGAACCAGAACGTAGTTTGCGAATATCCCGGAGTTTACGAAGTTTGAAAGAACAAAATCTATTATCCTGTATTTTGCGGCGAAAGGCACCGCGGGTTTGGAACGCTCTTTTGTCAAAGGATATAATCTTTCCCCTTTTCCTCCCGCCATTATTATTCCTATGGTTTTCATTCTCCCCTCCCTTAGCTTATGTTGTCGAGTATTTCTCTAAGGTCTTTTCCTATGCAAAGAAAAACCGGCCTGTCCGATACCGTAAAACTTTTGGTTTTCATTTTCTTAAGCTTTGCCGTCGCTTCTATCAGGTCGTTTATGTTCGCCGCCTCTCTTGTCACTATCATATCCTGGTCGTCTATTCCGAAGGAGACGAAAAAATTTTCCAGCATTTTTTGATAAGAATCCAGTATTTTTTTCCTTTCGTTTATCATATTTTCTTTTTCTTCTTCCGATAATTCGTACCATTCGTTGGATTTATTTAGAGGGTGAAGCAAAAAATAAGGATATATTCCGGCTCTCTTGTTTATTTCGTCTAAAGAGTTTTCTTTAAAATCTTTTATGCCTATGTAGGAATATTTTATTTCCATATATTTGCCTATTCCTACGGATAAGTTTCGCGCGCAAACATTTTGAAGATAATCCAGAGACTCGTGCATTCTCCATAATAAAAGATCCGAGTCTTCTTTAAGTCCGCTTACCGAGTATGTTCTTAAAAAAATCTTTTCCTGACAGTTGGCTATGTTGTCTTCGAATTCTTGTTTCAAAGAAATTTTTTCGTTGTGCTCTAAGTTTTTAAATTTCGACGATAATTTTAAAAAAGTAAATATCGAAAAAAGCCTCATATCATTTCTCCTTTTGTTGGGGTTCGCTCGTTTTATTCATTTTAAGATAATTTAGCTTAAAGCCTGCTATCTCGGTATCTGTTTCCGTTATGATACCGGGTTCGAATTCTATTAGAATATATTTTTTCCCGTCATAATTTATTACGTCTTCGGACGGAACGACTCTGGCGCTTTTTCTCTCGGCTATCATCATTATGCCGCTTACCTGTTCTCCTATTTTTATTTCGGGTATTTCGTCGAAATCGAATAGAAGCCTGTAAAAGTATTTTTCCTGGGGTATAAAATCTTTTAAAGTAATTTTATATTTACCTAATTTGGAGTCTTCTATTATTCCGTTAAGCCCCTTTTCTATTTCCACATATATTTTTTCGGTGTTTTTAGCTATCACTCTCATTTTTCTTGCAACGGTTAAAAGAAGTTCTCCTTTGTTTACAAAGGCGTCTTTTTTGACGTATATTTTGGTGACTATTCCTTTTTCCGGGATTTTGATGTCCGAGTAGTTAAACATTCCCTTCCACCTTTTTAATATTTCCTTTCTTTCGTTTTCGTCTTTTGCGGTTTTTAAAAGAGCGCTTACTTCTCCGCTAACCATTCTTATCGCGGCGTCGGAAGAATTTACTATGTCGAATAACGCCGGCATAATCGCCGTAACCTGACCGTCGAAGGGAGCGGTAACATTGTATTCGTCGTATGCTTGAGTTACTCCGGATATCGGCGAGTTTATGAATATTTTTTTGTCGGTTATCTTTTTTTCTTCAAATTTTAAAACTTCCTGAGAAAACAAATTTAAAGAAAAAAGAAAAGAACAAATCAAAATTATTTTAATTTTCTTTTTTGACATATATTTTATTGAAATACTCCCAGGTCCAGGGCATTTTTTTAGAAAATATTTCGGCTATTACTTTCGCATATTCTCTTATTTCGTACTGAGCGTGCGAGTCGGTTCTGAGTTTTATGAAATTTAATAAGCTTCTCGCGTTTATGCTCCAGTAAAACTGGGTATACTGGCTTACGGGCAAAACCATCCTCGCCATTTCTCTGGCCACCCCTTCTTTTAAAAGAGATTCGTAGACCTTGTAAGAATTTTCTATCGCATCGTTGTAATCTTTTAAAAGTTTTTCGTTGTTTAGTTTCTCGGAATTTAACGACCCCTGTTTGTTTTTTGTGTCCTGTATTCTGAATTTTTGAGGAACATAAAACTCGTCTTTTACCTCGGTGTATCTCGCGCTTACCTCGTTGTACGATCCCCATCTATGTCTCATCCATTGTCTTGCCACAAATATCGGGCATTTTATATGAAACTGAAAAATACAGTGCTCGAAAGGGGTAAAGTGTTCGTGCTTTAAAAGATATTCTATAAGTTTCCTGTCTCTTTCCTCGCCTTTTAAAGTCATATCGAAGCTTACTCTCGCGGCCATTACGGCCATATCGTCTCCGCCTACAAAACCTATCAGCTTCACAAAACCTTTGTCTAAAACCTCTCTGTATTCGCCTACGCTCATATTGGAATTTTCGTTCATTTTCTCTCCCTTTTAAAAACCGGTTTTATAGAAATACTCTTTAAAATTATATATACTTTAATTTTAGCAAATTATGAAGAATAAAAAATTAAATTTTATAAGGCTTATTTCAATAATGAAAAGGCTGTTGGGTCCCGACGGTTGTCCCTGGGATAAAAAACAAACTCATAAAACTCTTTTAAAATACCTAAAAGAAGAGACGAGAGAATTCGAATCGGCGGTTTTAAAAAAAGATTTTGAAAATATGAAAGAGGAGTTAGGGGATATACTTTTGCAGGTTGTTTTTCATAGCGAACTCGCCAGACTTGAGAAAAAATTCGATATTTCTGACGTGATAAATACCCTTAACGAAAAGCTTATAAGAAGACATCCTCACGTATTCGGAGACGAGAAGGTTAAAAGCTCTTTTGATGTGATAAAGAAATGGAATGAAATCAAGAAAAAAGAAAAAAGTCAAAGGGGGCGTAATGGATAGCGCAAAAAAAATAGCAAGACTCATATATCCTCATTTTAGGTTTGGAGAAAGTAAAGTAGAAGAGGCTTTGAAACTTGTTAACTTGGGAGTCGGCGGTTTTTGCCTTTACGGCGGAACAAAAGACGAGGTAGTAGATACCGTAAGAACGCTGAGATCAGCTTCGGACCATCCTTTGATATTCGCGGCCGATTACGAAAACGGCGTCGGACAATGGGTAGAGGGAGCCACGAAACTTCCGACAAATATGGCCGTAGCGGCGAGCGGCGATGCGGAGCTTGCGAGAAGAAAAGGAGAGATAACAGCGGTCGAGTCGGACGCTTTGGGGGTTGATTGGGTTTTTGCTCCCGTCGCGGATATGGCGGATAATCATTCAAATCCGATAGTGAATTTAAGAGCTTTTTCCGACGAGCCGGAAAAGGTTATAACATTTTCAAAAAGCTATATGTCCGGGCTTAAGTCTTTTAATGTTTTAAATTCCGTAAAACATTTCCCTGGCCACGGGGACACTTCCACCGATTCGCATCTCAATCTTCCAGAGATTAGAAAAACCGCCGAGGAATTAGAAAGCTTCGAGATGGTTCCTTTTAAATCGCTTATGGAGTCGGCCGATTCTTTTATGGTGGGACATCTTATGATGAACGCTTTTGACGATAAAAATCCCGCTTCTTTATCCAAAAACATAATAACCGGAATTATAAGAAACAGATTTAATTACGACGGAGTCGTGATAACCGACGCGCTTATGATGAAAGCGATAAAAGACGAGACGGAGTCCGGAGTTAGGGCTTTTATTGCCGGAGCCGATATCCTTTTATATCCCGAAGACCCTTACAGACTGTACTTCGCTTTAAACGACGCAAAAAACAGAGGAATAATAAACGAAGAGATGATAGACAAAGCCGTCAAAAGACAGGATTTGCTCGTTTCCAAAAGAAGGGTTTCAAACTATAGAACTAAAGATTTTTCGGTGGTGGGATGCACCGAGCATAAAAATTTTGTCGCGGATATATCCTCGAGATGCATATCCTGGGTTAAGAAAACCAAATTGCCCATAGCGGATAAAGTTTTTTATACGGAGACTTTGAAGGGAGAAAATTATAAAGGAGAAGTTTTTTTAAACGAGTTAAAAAATTTGGGATTTGAAATAAAATCGGAGATAACCGAGGCCGATGTCGTAGTTATAGCATCATTTTCAAAACCTAAGGCTTTTTCCGGAAACATCAATTTAAACGAAAAAGAAAAGGAAGAAATAGAAAGCGTTTTAAAAACATCAAAGCCGGTTATTTTCGTATCCTTCGGTAGCCCCTTCGTATTCGACGGATATGTTAAAAGAATAAACGGCGGAATATGTTGTTTTTCGGATCTCGATGAATTTCAAATCTCATGCGCAAGAGGTCTTAAGGGCGTAGCGGATCTTTGCGGAGTTATGCCGGTCAAAATATATGAGTAATTTTTCTTTTTTCGATTGGATAGTCGTTTTTTTCGGCATATCGATTTTAGCTTTGATAGGAATATCCAAGGGAAGAAAACAGGAAGGCTCTTCCGATTTTTTTCTGGCTTTGCGAAAAACTCCCGTAATAGTTTCGGTTTTTTCTTTTGTGGCAAGCGAGGTTAGCGCGATGACCATAGTCGGGGTTCCGTCGGTTAGTTTTTCCGGAGGATGGGAGTATCTTCAGTTTTTTGCGGGGTCCGCGGTTTCAAGGATATTGATAGCTTATTTTTTTATACCGGTTTTTTATAAATATAATTGCGTAACCATATACGATTTCGTGGGAGAGAGGTTTGAAAGGCCCGTTCAGTACTCTTCAAGCGTATTTTTTTTCATAACCAGATTATTGGCTTCCGGAATAAGACTTTATGCCACGGCTTTAGCCATATCGGTTATAACCGGCTGGAGTTTGGGCCTGACTATATTTTTGTTCTTGCTTTTTTCTTTCGCTTTTATAGGTTTCGGCGGAATGAAATCAGTTTTGTATACCGGAGTTTATCAAGCATTGAGTTTTTACTTGATGGGATTAGGAGTCATATTTTTTATTTTTTGGGGCGGAGATTTGTCTTTTAAGGATTTTTTAAAAATCGCGGCTATGGACAATAAAATCGCGATAATAAACGCGTCTTTTGATTTTAAAAATCCGAATATATTTTTGCTTGCGATTTTAAACGGAGTCTTCGGTTCTCTTGCGGCTTTCGGAACGGATTACGAAATGATGCAAAGGCTCTTAACGCTTAAAACCAGAGCGGAAAGCCAAAAAAGCATTATGTATACGATAATTGCGACTTTTTTGCTTGTCCTAATATATCTTAGTTTAGGTTCGGCCATTTACGCGTTCCTTAAATTTAATTCCGTAACTTATTCGGATAAGGCGGATAAGATAGTTTCTTATTTCGCCGTTAATTTCCTCCCCGACGGCTTAAGAGGTTTTGTTTTCTTAACCGTATTTTTGGCGTCGGTAGACCTTCCCCTCGTTTCTCTTTCGACTTCTTTTATAAACGACATATACTCGAGAGTTAAAAAAGTAGAGGAAAAAGATTTGATAAAGCTTACCAGAATCAGCATGGTTTTTTTCGCCGCTATTTTGGGTTTTATAGCTTTTATGTCCCAAAAAGCTCAGAATATGTTATGGTTTGCTTTTGAAATTAACGGCGTGACAAGCGGAAGTCTTTTGGGAGTTTTTCTGCTCGGAATTTTTACCAAATTTAAAGGTTCGAAAGAAATAATATTTTCAATGATATTTTCTTCCCTTTTGTGTCTCGGTTTTATGATAGGAAACAAACTTAATTTAACAAACGTTCCGTGGAGTTCTTTTGTAATAATAGGAACCTTTACGAGTTTTTTGTTGCCGCAGTTGATTGGAAAGTTTAGAAAAAATTAAATTATTTAGTAAGCTGTTCTTTCTTTTTCTTTATCTCTTCTTCCAATTTTTCCAAAGCTTCTTTCGCGTCTTCCTTTTTTTCTTCGACCCAGTCCCCGATTCTTTCTCTGGTGACCTTTCCGGCCGCCGGCGCAAAAAGTATTCCGATTACCGCTCCGACAAGTCCGCCTATTACGAAAGCCGTAAGTATGTCTCCGGTTTTGTTTTCAGACATAAAAACCTCCGAATTTTATAAAATACTCTTATAGAAAATTATATAAAGTTTTTATGAATTTTTACAAAAAAATTATTTTTTTCTTTTTTTGTTTTTTCCCCGCTTTTTTATGGAGCCATAAATACGATTATGAGCTTTCCAAAAAATTGACCGAAGATTATATAAGATTGTTAAAAAACAACGATACCGGAATCGATTTTTATAAAAAATATAAAAAGATTAAGAAAAATTTTCCTGGAGTATTTTTAAGATACTCCAAAGATTCGGGGCTTGCTTGGTATGATAAAGAAAAGGATAGGATTTTTTTAAATACCAAATATGTGATGATTTTTTTCGACATAAAAAATTATTCGGACGAAAAGATAATCGCCGTTCTTTATTTCTCTTCCCAGACCAGGCGGGAACTTGTCAAATATTCGGATTCGGTTTATTTCCATGAGCTCGTTCATTCGTTTCAGGATTTTAAATACGGAGATTCGAGGTATTTTAAAGAGGGGTTGTTTCTGGAGCTTGAGTATGAGGCGTATCTTTTGTCGGATATGTATTTTTTCGACAAAATAAAAAAAGAAAAAAATCTTTTTGTCGAATTTTTAAAAGGAGAATACTCGGACGTTTATTTTTCCGAGTATGCCTGGGGGTTGTTAAGCGTATCGTGGGATATGGATGAGTATAAAAAAAACATAAATATGAGATATTTAAACGAGGTCAAAGGTTATGTTAGTTTAACTGAAGAGGAAATAAAAAGAAAATATGCGCTTGAAGAGAAAAAAATAATATCTTACGCCGTAGGGGACAGACTCGGAGTAAAGAGAGAGGCCGGAGATTTTGAAAAACTAAAAAAACAAAAGGAGGAGTATTCCAAATTTTTGGAGGATTATTATAAAAACATATGGCCCGATTTTAGCTATAAGGTTTTAAGGTTTTTGATAGACGTTTCTTACGAGGCTAAAAATTATTTTGTTTTCTTTAACTCGGCTTATCATTTTAAGAAAAATTCGAAAGTTTTCGGCTACCAAAAAGACAAAGAAATAGAAGAGAAGGAAGCTTTGTTTTATCTGGATTTTTTAAATTTTTTAAAAGATAGAGATAAAAAAGATTTTGAGCTTGTCGCCGCGGAGATTTCCGCGTTTGAGAAGTTTTGCGATTTAAGTTTTAGGGATATTCCCGATTGGGTTATAAAAATAAGAGACGAAAATTATAAAAAAACATACGCGAAATATTTGAAAATCGTCCAAAACGAAAAGGATGAGGTTAAAAAAAATTATTATATCGAGAATATGAGTTATTTTTGTTCCAAAGTAAAAGATTTATCCTGCGATAATTTGATAAAATAATATTATAACGGAGGTGTTATTATGATAACCGCTGTCGAATTTAAAGAAGGAACGATATTTGTAAACGAAAATAACGAGATAGTTCAGGTTCTTACTTATCAGCATCACAGGAAATCTCAGGCTAAGGCGGTCGTTAGAGTGAAGCTTAGAAACTTAGAGACCGGCAGCGTAATAGAGACAAGTTACAGGCCCGAGGATAAATTTAAAGACGTTTTGGTTGAAAAAAGGCCCAAGGTTTATATGTACTCAGATTCCACTACGGCTTATTTTATGGATACTCAAAATTACGAGCAGGTCGGAGTCCCTCTTGAAAAATTGGGAGATCAGGTTAAACTCCTTGTGGAGAATATGGAAGTCGAAGGACTTTATCTAAACGATAAATTTTTCAACATTATTCTCCCCGCCTCCGTCGTTTTAGAGGTGGTGGAAACGGTTCCGGGAGTCAAAGGGGATTCGGTGAGCAATATGATGAAACCGGCTAAACTTTCAAGCGGCATAGAGATAAAAGTTCCTCTTTTTGTAAACGCGGGAGATAAAGTTAAAGTGGATACCAGAACCCTTGAGTACGTCGAGAGAGTTTAATATATGGTAGAAGCCGTAATATTCGACATAGATAACACTTTGATGGATTTTATGAAGATGAAGCGCGCCGCCGTCGATGCGGCCGTGGATTATATGATAGACGCGGGGCTTAGCGTAAACAAACAGGAGATGATAGATAAGATATTTAACGTATACTGGAAGGAAGGGATAGAAGACCAGAACATATTCGACAAGGTTTTGGTTAAGGAGTTCGGAGAAATAGATTATAAGATACTTGCGGCGGGAATAATAGGATATAGAAAAGCCAAAGAAGCTCATATGAATTTGTATCCTCACGTTAGAATGACTTTAACCGAGCTTTTAAAAATGGGAGTAAGACTTGGTGTCGTTTCGGACGCCCCGAGGCTTCCGGTGTGGCTCAGGATAGTATCTTTGGGGCTTCATCATTATTTCGAAAAGATAGTTACCTTCGACGATACCGGAGAGAGAAAACCGAGCCCAAAACCTTTTAAAAAAATAATAGAGCTTATGAATATAAAACCCGAGAGAGCCATTATGGTAGGGGATTGGGCGGAAAGAGATATAGTTGGAGCCAAAAACATCGGTATGATTACCGCCTGGGCGAAATATGGAAATCAGTTCGATACCAAAACCTCCGGGGCGGATTGGGAGCTTGAAGATATATACGATTTAATCGGCGTTATAAATAAAATTAACCTTTCGGGCGAGATTGAAAAGTGATTTTTCTAATAATGATTTTTTTAAACGGGTTATGGGGAGTCGAGATAACCGGATGTGTTTTAAAAGATAATAGATACGACATAGATTTTAACTCCGCATTTAAAATAACCGGAATAAAATACTCAAACTCCATAAACCTTCCCTACGAATATTACAAGGATAAAAAATATCAAGATGTTTTTATATACTCAAAAAAATCTTATCTGGATATAGAAAAGAATATAAAAGAATGCAAAGAAAAAAAAGAAAAAAAATTCTCAAAACCGTCGTATAGGATATTCGACTTTAAAAAGCTTTCTTCCAAGTCGAGAATAGCAAATATCGTTTTGAATTTTGACGAGGATTTGAATGTGGTTTTCGGGGTCGTCAAAAAAAATAATTTTTACATCGTTTATCCCCCCAAAAACTTTGAGTTTATAAACGAAGAGTTTAAAAAAGAGGTCTCGGATTATATAATAAAATGGTGGAAGGATAAAGAAAGCGAGGAAAAATGAAAATATTTTTTGTTATTATCTTTTTGTCTTTAAACGCCTTTTCGTTTGAAATAGAAAAATATTCTTTTAACCGTAACGGAAAGATTTTAGAGTTGGAGGCGGTTAAGGGAGAAGCCATATTTAAAATAGAAAAAAACAAAGACGAAGCTATTAAAAAGATAAAAGAAGCGGGATACGAGGATTTGGTCGAGATTTATAAAAATATTTATTTAGGGAAAAGTAAAAATAATTTTTCTTTATCTTCTTTTACCGCTTTTGAGCAAATCGGAATAAAAGCATATCCCAATAGAGTTTTTAAAACTTTTTATTTTCCCAATGACCCTTATGTTTCGAAACAATGGCATCTTAGCAAGATAAACGCTTTTCCCGCCTGGGATTTTGAGGAGTATAAATCCACCGTTACAGTTTTTGTTCTGGATACCGGGGTTGACGATTCGCATGAGGATTTGGCCGGTGTTTTGTATTCCACTCAAACCAATGTCGATATAAACAACCAGTCTGTCACGGCGGATCTCCCTCCTTTCGCATTATCCGGTTCTCATGGAACAATGGTTAGCGGAACCATAGCGGCTTTAAGAGACAATCTTAAAGGAATATCTGGGGTAGCAGGTTCTGGTAATTCAAAAATAAAGATATATTCTATGAATGTTTTCTATGGAGGTTCTGGCAATGAAACAAATGAAGCCACTATAATAAAAGCTTTGTCATATATAAAAACCAATCTATCTTCAAATATTCCAGGCAAAAAGATAGTTAATATGAGTTTGGGAGGACCCGGAAATTGTTCCGATTCTATTCAGGTTGTAATAGACGATTTATACAACGATAATTTTATAATAGTGGCGGCAGCCGGAAATGACGCTATGGATGTGGCGGTTCCAGCAAACTGCGCCAATGTGGTGCCGGTAAGCGCTACGGACCAGTTCGATAAACTTACGTATTTTTCAAACTTCGGAGATAAGATGTTAAACGGTTTGTCCGCTCCGGGGGCCTCGATATATACCACCATTCCAAACGACGGATATGAAAGCGTGGACGGTACATCTTTTTCGGCTCCGATAGTAAGCGCCGTTATGGGTATGGTCTGGGGTAAAAAACCCGATTTTAAAAATTCGGATGTGATATCCATAGTTAAAAGAACGGCTTACGATATAGGCGGGGACGGGCCCGATAAAAAATACGGTTGGGGAAGAGTAGATGTTTTTAAAGCTTTGTCTTATATAGAATCCAATCTGAATTACAAAGGCGTAGATAAAAGCTTTGTGGCATGGCCCAATCCTTTTTCGGTTTCAAAAGACGGATTTATAAAATTCTCGGTTAAGGACTCGGCCGTATATCCGGACGATAAGTTGATGATATTCGATTTTAGCGGAAATTTTATAGCAAACGCGAAAAAAGACGGGGTAGGCGGTTTTATGTGGGACGGAAAAAACGATTCGGGGGTTTTAGTGGCTCCGGGTCCTTATGTGGCGTATTACAAATCCGAAAAAGGCCGTTATAAAACCAAATTCTTGCTAATGAGATGATAGTTTATAATAAAACAAAAGACATCACTGTTTCGGATAAAGTAAGAGTGGCGGATACCTTTTTGTCGAGGTTTTTAGGGCTTATTCCTAAAAAACAACTTTCATCCGATGAAGGGCTGTTAATAACTAAATGCAATGGGATTCATACCTGTTTTATGAGTTTCGACATAGACGCGGTTTTTGTTTCAAAAGATTTTAAGGTTCTGGATATTATAACGATAAAACCGTGGAGATTTTCAAAGTTTTACGAAAGCGAATTTGTTTTGGAATTTAATTCCAATTTCGTATATGGTAAAATATCAGTTGGCGATTTTATTGAGTTACGGGAAAAGCGATGAGCGTTTTGTCCAAGAAAAAAAACATAAAAGAGATACTTATAAATTATAATTTTTTAACCGAATCCGATTACAATAAGTATTACGAGGAATCCAAAAAAGAAAACAAGAATCTTATATTATATTTATGCGAAAAAAAATTGATAAACGATATAAAGTATTTGAAGATACTTTCGGACGAGTGGGGATATAAGCCGGTGGATTTAAGCAAATTGGAACCGCCCGCGGAAGTTTTGACCATAATTCCCGAGATTGTTTCAAGAAGGCATATATGCATAGCTTTCGGCAAGAAAGACAATACCGTATATCTCGCCATGTCCGACCCACGAGATTTTATGGTTGTAGAGGATATAGCTTTGAGAACGGGATACTCAGTTCAGCCCTATTTGTCTCTTCCTCACTGGATAATGAGACTTATAGAGCTGGCCTACGGGGTTCAGTCCGCGGCAAAAGTGACTCAGATAGTCGAAGAGATTACTCAGAAAGCGGAAGAAAGCGAAATATCCAAGATAGAGACGGTTCAAAAAAAAGATATAACGGATATAGACCCATCCGCCCCGGAAGTTGAAAAGATTGTAAACGGAATTTTCTTGGGAGCCATATCCCAAAAAGCGAGCGACATACACATAGAGCCTTTTGAGGACCCTTCGGGTAAAAACTCAAAAGTTATGGTAAGATACAGAGTCGACGGAGTATTGAAATTGGCCCCTTTTAACATACCGTGGAGTTTTAGAAACGCCATAATAGCAAAGGTCAAAATAATGACCAATTCTATGAATATAACGGAAAGGAGAATACCTCAGAGCGGAAGAATACAGATTATGGCAAAGGGCAGTCCCATAGAGTTTAGGGTCGAGGTTATCCCTACGGTTTACGGCGAGTCCTGCGTTATGCGTATACTGGACAGAAAAGCGGTTCAGGTGGATATAAAAAAGCTCGCCTTTTTAGACGATACTCTTGAAAAATTTTTAAAGCTATTGGAAGGGATAGGCGGAAAGAAAAATTTCGGTTTGGTTCTGGTATGCGGACCTACGGGATCCGGAAAATCCACCACTCTTTATGCGGCGTTAAACTACGTAAATAGACCGGATATAAAAATACTTACGGCGGAAAACCCGGTCGAGTATAATTTAGACGGAATAGTTCAGGTGCCGGTTAACCCGGACATAAAATTGGGAGAGGATAAAAAATTTGATTTTGCGCTGGCGTTAAGGTCTTTTCTAAGACTCGACCCGGATGTCATAATGGTGGGCGAGATAAGAGACAGGGAAACCGCCGAAATAGCCATGGAAGCCGCTATGACCGGCCATTTGGTGTTTTCCACAATACACACAAACGACGCGCCTTCGAGCGTTTCAAGGCTTGTCGAGATGGGGATTCCAAGCTACATAGTCGCTTCCACTTTAAAAGCTGTTTTGGCTCAAAGGCTTTCGAGAAGACTATGCGACGAGTGTAAAGAACCGTACGACCCGAAACCGGAAGAGATAGAAATATTTAAAGCGAATAATGTGGAAATACCAGAGGGTAGCAAATTTTACGCTCCAAAAGGCTGTAAGTCCTGCAATAATTCGGGCTTTAAGGGAAGATTGGGGCTTCATGAACTTCTTGTTATGGAAGATAACATAAGAGAATTTATGTTGAAAGATTACGCATCGGATCCTTTAAAGAAATTTGCCGTTTCGGTAGGAATGAGACCGCTTATATGCGACGGTCTTTTAAAAGTGATAAAAGGATGGACTACCGTCAGAGAGGTGATAGGTGGAACAGGCGGAAAATAAAAAAGGCCCTTTTATAAAAGACCCTTTGATAGAGGATTGGTTAGATTTAAACTTTTATCATCCTTTAGGTTATAAATTTGCGATTTTATTTAATAAATTGGATTTTTCCCCCAACCTTGTTTCTTTTATAAGCATGATATTCGGTTTAATCGGAGCCTTTATGGTTTATTATTCGATGCCGGTGCTCGGAGTTTTATTTATAGTTTTTGCCGGAATTCTCGATAGCTCTGACGGGCAGCTTGCGAGAATGAGCGGAAAAACTTCGGTATATGGAAGAATAATAGACGGGCTTGTCGGTTATGTGATATTCGGTTCCGTTTATATATTGATAGGGTTAAAATATAAATCTTTCATAGCTATGATTTTGGCCGGGGTTTCAAACGGAATACATTCGAGCGTCTACGATTTTTACAGGACCGCATATCTTGCGGTTACAAGAAATAGATTTTTAGATTTTTTCCCACCGGAGGGTAAAAAAAACTTATTCTCTAAAATTTATTCTTTTTATATGTCTTATCAAACAGGTATATGCAAGCATCATATTTCTTTTATAAAAAAATTGATAACCGAAGGAAAAGTTTTAAACGATGAAAAGCTAAATTTTTACAAAAAAAAGATGATTTCAAATATACAGTATATAAACATTTTAGGGGATAATTGGAAGATAAACGGACTATTGTTTCTCGCCGTTATAAATAGACTCGATTTGTTTTTTTATTATATAATTTTTATTATTAATCTTGTTTTTGTTTTAGTTGTCTTAAGACAAAGAAAGATAGATTTGACTATTTCGGAGGCCGTATGAAAAAAATTTATATTTTTGCGTTTATATTTTTATTTTCTTCATGTTTTTCTTTCGCTTCGGATTATTCGAATTTTAAAAACGCCGACTCGGGCTCTATAAAAGCTTTCACAAGGGATATCGGAAATATAGTCGGCGGATCTGTTCTTTATAGCGCAAGGGCTTTGGGTTTCGGAGGTTTTAGCGTAAATTATAAATATGTTTATCAGATAAAACCGGAATACAAAGATACTATTTTTGAAAAAAATAAAGCTTTCGGAATAAAATATGTTCAGGTGGAAACGGGACTTCCTTATAGAATAGATACATACATAAGAGCCGGCGGTAAAGACGGGTTTAACGTTATAGGCGGAGGGATAAAATACGGGCTTAAAAACGTTACCGATGAGAATTTTAAACCCAATATGATATTGGCTCTTAATTCTCATATGGGGGTATATAAAGATTTCTATGTTTTAAGTTACGGCGCTCAGTTGGGCTTATCTATGAGAATATCCTCTCATGTAATGCCTTTCGTATCAAGCGGAATCGATAGCGTAAAACTAAAAGTTAAATCTTCAAACGACGTTGCTCTTATAAACAAATCCTTTTATCAGAGGATTATTAGAAGCTCGGCCGGTTTAAGGTTTAAGTTTAACTGGATAAATATGGCTATGGCTTACGAGCTTTATGAGAAGAGAGGCGGGTTTAACGCGTCGCTCGGAGTAAGATTTTAATATTTTATTTCTCTTCTGGTTTCTCTTTCTATATCTTTTTCTTTAATATACTCTTTTTTATCGAATTTTTTTCGGCCTCTTGCTACCGCCAATTTGATTTTCGCCCAACCGTTTTTAATAAAAATTTCAAGAGGTATTAACGAGTAGCCTTTTTTTTCCGTTTGAGATTTTATTCTTTTTATTTCGTTTTTCGTAAGCAAAAGTTTTCTTTTTCTAAACTCGTCTATCGATTGTACCGTATTGAATCTGTAAGGCGATATCTGCATTCCGTATATAAAGACTTCGTCGTTTTCTACTTTTGCAAAAGCCGAGTTAATATTAACTTGCTTTAATCTTACGGATTTGATTTCCGGACCCAAAAGCGCTATGCCGGCTATGTATGTTTCTATTATTTCGTAGTCGAATCTTGCTCTTCTATTTGTAGAAATAGTTTCAAAATTATCCTTTTTTTTCATAAAATATAATTTAGCATTATGTAGAGGCATAAGTCAAAAAAGCCGAAGTGGCGGAACTGGCAGACGCGTACGGCTCAGGACCGTATTCCCGCAAGGGATTGAGGGTTCGAATCCCTCCTTCGGCATGCTTTGCTAAGAAATGCGAATAGCATTTCGCGGGGATTCGAAAGTCCGCAGGCCGAATTGGGCAATTCAAGAGGCCGAGGAGCGGCCCGCGAAAAAATGAGCGGTGAGCGAATTTTATTTGCGGGAGAAT
>ERZ795060.2842-NODE-2842-length-16897-cov-236.249614_pt1 | contig 16897 bp, 8 predicted proteins | sample MGYA00375144_ERZ795060 | MGnify/ENA primary metagenome ERZ795060 (study PRJEB30189, sample SAMN05720157) | activated sludge metagenome | isolation source: anaerobic digester from wastewater treatment plant | place: Japan | collected 2015-05-15 ...
CGACAGGACCGTTCCAAATCATATGAGAATATCGTGCTTCTGACGCGTATACCCCTCACTGACGAGGCGGAAAACATTTTCATACGCTGCCTCAAATAATAATCTAGCACGGAACCAACCGCCGCATTGTGGTTCTCATACGCATCTCGTGAGGGCAGGACGTGGACTACTTGCTAGATAATATGAGGCCACCGAGAGGACATGACATCATAAAATTCTCGTGGTGGAGGCGATGCTCGGGGGAGGTGGAGGTGGTAGCGCTCTCGGAGGGTGGTGGAGCTGAGGGGAAGCCGCCTCTGAGCCGTACTGAGCCGCTTGATCCCCACCATCCGCATGGTGTGCTACCTCTTCTTCGGCGCTATGATGGGCTCTGGCGCCTCCTCGATCGTGTAGATCGCATGCTTGAAGATGACCACCGTGCGGCCGTTCTGCATCTCGATTTCGATCTCGTACGTTGAAAAGCTCTTCAGCTCTCCTGTAATCGGCGGGAGCCCGGCCACCATGGGCGTGATCTTTACCCGCTTGTGGAGGAACCTGTCAAAATATCGGGTCTCCGGTGGCCGCCCCTTTTTCGGCTTTGCAGCCTCGCCCGCAGGCACTGGCGGCTTACCTCCCGTTACTGCCTCTGCCTCTCTTAACGCCACGCTCTCCTTCTCGCCCTCCGCCTTCAAGCCTGTTGATTCAATCTCCGTCATGTATCATCATCTCCTCATAATCAAATCTCGAGCCCAAGGGCCTGAGCCTTCATCTTCCTGGCCTTCTCGAGCGCCCTCTCCCGCGTGATCTTATTGCAGCTCCCCAGGTATACCGTCCTGATCTTCGCGCCCTCCCTCCAGGATGCTATCCATCTGCAGTACGTCTTATTGCCCTTCCGGAGGGCAACCTGCCGCACGCTCAGGTCCTCGAGCCGGGCCCGCTTCTCCAGGAGCTCCGCCCTCGCTCGGTACTCCGCCGCGGTCTGAAGCCTCAGGTTCGCTGCCGGTTGCATCTTATCGATCTTCTGCAGGATCGCCGCCTCCCTCTCGAACCTCTCAGCCTCGGCTTTTAGCTGCCTCGCCCTGCGCCTGGATGGGGTCAAGTGCACCAGACCACGCTCCAGTCATTGGGTAGTACCACATCTAATATAAAGACATCGTATCGTGTGGTACTACTACATGGTGGATAGCTGTGCTCAGTAGCGAAAAATCATATGTGATGAAGCATATTACTGTACAGTGACTCCCATGAATGGCAAAAACCTCTTTCAGACATTGATGGTGCTTGTATTATTAGCTGTGGCATCAGCTAATTTAGGGTCGACTGCAGCTATCACAACATCAAATGGCGAAGAAGTCGTCTTCGCAGATGACCGGCTGGAGGATGCAATAAGATCTGCAATCAACAAAAGCACTGGCCCCATATATATCGAGGACCTGGATGATATAACCCGCCTCCATGCGAATTGGTTAAAAATCAGAGATCTTACTGGATTGGAGTATTGCCGTAACCTGCAATGGCTGGACCTGAGGGTCAACCAGATCGTAGACGTATCGCCGTTGGCAGGGCTGACCAACCTGCGACATCTGGACCTGAGGGTCAACCAGATCGTAGACGTATCTCCACTTGCAGGTCTGACCAACCTGCGACATCTGGACCTGTCATCCAACTACCAGATCACAGACTTATCGCCGTTGTCAGGTCTGACCAACCTGCAAGAGCTGGACCTGTCGTACAACGTGATCACAGACGTATCTCCACTTGCAGGTCTGACCAACCTGCAATATCTGGACCTGGGGGGCAACCAGATCACAGACGTATCTCCACTTGCAGGTCTGACCAACCTGCAAGAGCTGGACCTGGAGTACAACGTGATCACAGACGTATCTCCACTTGCAGGTCTGACCAACCTGCAATATCTGGACCTGGGGGGCAACCAGATCACAGACGTATCTCCACTTGCAGGTCTGACCAACCTGAAAAAGTTGAACCTGGGGGCCAACCGGATCGTAGACGTGTCGCCACTTGCAGGTCTGACCAACCTGCAAGAGCTGAACCTGGGGGACAACCGGATCGTAGACGTGTCGCCACTTGCAGGTCTGACCAACCTGCAAGAGCTGAACCTGGGGGACAACCGGATCGTAGACGTGTCGCCACTTGCAGGTCTGACCAACCTGCAATGGCTGTACCTGAGGGGCAACCAGATCGTAGACGTATCTCCACTTGCAGGTCTGACCAACCTGCAATATCTGGACCTGAGGGGCAACCAGATCACAGACGTATCTTCACTGGCCGAGCTGAAATGCGTACTCCTGCTGAAATGCGTACTCCTGATTTGAATGGTTTCTCCCATGAGAGGATGGTGACTGGCGTACATATCAAAACAACCATCCTCTCCCTTACTGCCTTGCTGATTCTGCGCATGATGTGCCCCTACCCCCAGAATCGCCACCACCGCTTCTTACGTACCTCCTCCTCACCAGGTTTCAAAGACAGCTGTGATATGCTCTGAGTGAGCTGGCTTACGTGTGATCTTAAGAACGCGATTTCATCGTCTTTTAATTTGACGGTCTCGATAATTTTCTCATACTCTGTTTTGCACCGCGCGAGATCTTCTTTGCACCGCACATAATCATCATTTATCGCGTTCATCGACTCCCGTAAATTGGTGAGCTGCACCTTCAGTTGATCATTCTCGGTGCTTAACTGTTCTGTCTTGCGCCGTAACTGCACCGTTTCTCTCCACGCCTCCTCTCGTTCGGTGCGGGCATGCTCCAGTTCGCGGTGCAGACTTTCGAGATCTTCACCGCCCTTTTGTAAAAAGGTCTCCAACGCTTTACTTACTAATTGTGATCTGCTGATACCCATTTCTCGCGCGTATTTATCTATCTGCTCCAATTCTGCCTCATCAATCGACGCATAAATTCTAGGCATGGTGCACACCAGGATCAGAAAGTTGCTTTTGCAGTACTGTTGCGGTGCAAAATGATTACACTTTCGGTGCATTTGAGTTACAGTATAGGTGCAGTATAGCACCATGATACTGCCGGCATAAATTTGAACCCAGCGGAGGCCATCTAAGTAGACACGAAAAACATGGTAAACCTCATAAGATTGTGGTTGGAGAGATGCGACCAGAGCGTATAAATGGAATCTAGGAGATGAAGTGATAAGATGCAGCCTGGCGTCATTGTCCGTTTCCGAGATCGAGACTGGGTCCTTCTTCCCAGCAGCGCTTCAGAGATCATCAGACTGCGACCCCTTACCGGGGTCACTGATGAGGTTGTGTATGTCCACAAGACGCTGTCTGAAATAATGCAGGAATATCTGCCGGAAGAAGGCATCCGTCTCTCCCAGTTTCCCATGCCATCACCCGAGGACGTTTCTGACGCAGCCAGCGCGCATCTGCTTTGGCAGGCAGCTCGTCTAACGCTGCGTGACGGAGCTGCACCGCTCCGATCCCTGGGCAGGATCTCGATTCGCCCGCGGATATACCAGCTTGTGCCACTTCTCATGGCATTGCGGCTCGACCCTGTGCGGCTCTTCATAGCCGACGATGTGGGTGTTGGCAAGACCGTCGAGGCGCTGCTGGTCGCCAGAGAGCTCATCGACAGGGGCGAGGTGGAGCGCATGGCGGTGCTCTCACCACCTTACCTCTGCGATCAGTGGGCTAAGGAGCTGCGTGAGAAGTTCAACCTGGACGCTGTGGTCATACGATCCAGCACAATCGCCAGCCTCGAGCGACAGAAGCCTCCTGACAGGAGCATTTACGAGCACTACCCGATCCAGGTCATCAGCATCGACTGGGTGAAGAGCGATCGCAACAGGCACCAGTTCCTCCAGTTCTGTCCCGAGCTCGTGATAGTTGACGAGGTCCACGGTGCTGCAGATACGGGCGAGAGCAACAAGAGCCAGCAGCAGCGTCATAGGTTGCTGAAGGATATCGCAAAAGACGAAACCCGGCATTTTATCATGCTGACCGCAACCCCGCACAGTGGTATTGAGACCGCGTTCCGATCGCTTCTGGGGCTGCTGCGGCCTGAGTTCGGAGAGTGGGATGTCAGCTCACTGGACGAGCGGCAGCGAACCGAGCTGGCGCGACACTTCGTGCAGCGCACACGTAGGGATATAGAGCACGACTGGGAGGGCGAACACTGCTTCCCGCAGCGTCAGAGCCTCGACGAGACCTACACGCTCTCGCCTGCATACAGAGATCTCTTCTGGAAGACATACAATTTCTGCTACGAGATCATACGCACCGGCGAGGGGCTGGAGGAGCGCAAGCGTCGTGTGCGGTACTGGGCGGCTCTGGCCCTCCTGCGTTGCGTGATGTCCAGCCCGGCTGCAGCTGTTGCAGCTCTGACGAACCGTGTGCGTGAAGTGAGCAGCTCTGATGAGGCTGAGGAGGAAGCTGATGATGAGCTCGAGTTCAGACCCATGATCTTCGAGCAGTCGGATGATGTCACAGATGACGAAACCCCCACACCTCCTGTGTGGAGGGCGGAGTCGAGCCTGCCGGACGGGGACAGACGCAGGCTGCGCCAGCTGGCGAAAGAGGCCGGGGCTATCTATGGGAAGCAGGATGACTCAAAGCTCATCCGGTGCATTGAGGTTGTAAGGGAGCTTATTGGAGACGGGTTCAACCCCATAATATGGTGCAGGTACGTCGCCACAGCTGAGTACGTAGCCGATAGTCTGCGTAACGTTCTGGGTGACCGGGTGCAGGTCACGGCCATCACCGGCCGGATAAGCGATGAGGAGCGCCGTGCGATGATCGATGCGATCAGTGTCGACCGTCCGCGGGTGCTGGTGGCCACAGACTGTCTCTCAGAGGGGATCAACCTGCAGGAGAAGTTCACCGCATGCCTGCACTACGATCTGCCCTGGAACCCCAACAGGCTCGAGCAGCGCGAGGGCCGGGTGGACCGGTACGGCCAGAAGGCAAGGGTGGTCAAGGCGGTCCGGTTCTACGGCCGGGACAACCCTGTCGACGGCGCCGTGATCGAGGTCCTTCTCGACAAGGCACGTGCGATCCGCAAGGTTCTGGGCACCTACGTCCCCGTCCCGCAGGAGAGCGAGAGCGTTATGGAGGCGGTGCTCAACTCGCTCTTCCTGCGTCACAGAGGACAGCAGCTGCAGATGAGGTTTGCTGAGGACGGGGGTCTCACCTCAGAGGCCGAGCTGATCAGCAGTTTCCACGAGACCTGGGATCAGAGAGCAGAACGCGAGAGGATCAACCGCACCAGGTACGCGCAGAGGTCGCTGAAGCCAGAGGAGGTCAGACGCGAGCTCGAGGTTACCGATGCTGTGCTCGGCGACCCGGATGCGGTCCGCGAGTTCGTCCTGAACGCAGCGCAGCGTGTCGGCATTGCTGTACGTGCTGACAAACGTGATCCTAGGGTCTTCTGCATCGACGTCTCCGATCCGGCTGTGATGCCTCTGCCGTATGCGGTGCGCCATGAGCTGCCTCAGATCCGTGATGGAGAGTGGCGGATAAGCTTTGTCTCGCCAACCCCGGAGGGGGCTGAGTACGTTGGACGCAATCACCGTTTTGTCTCAACGCTCGCACGTTACCTCCTTGAGGATGCGCTCACCAGGGGCAAGGATGCTGTGGCGTCACGATGCGGCGCCATACGCACCCGCGCTGTGGACATCATGACTGCACTGCTCCTCCTGCGGGTGAGATACCTGGTGGAGGTGCCTCAGCGCGAGCCGCTCATCTCTGAGGAGGTGCGGGTCATGGGATGGAGATACAGCCGCAGCCCACACGGTGCGGCTGAGGATGCGTGGCTCAGCGATGATCAAGCTCTTCACCTCCTCGCTGCAGCCAGGCCGGATGCGAACATCCCGGCCGGTGAAAAGCGCGAGCTTGTTCGAGCAGCCCTCGAGGAGATCGGGGACTGGAGCGCGTCGGATGGAGGATGGGGCGCTGGAAGCTGGGTTCAGAAGGCCATCCGGAGGAAGATCGATCTGAGGGCAAAGGAACTGGAAGAGAGCCACAAGCGTGTCAGGAAGGCGGTCAGGCTGCGCGTGCGTGAGATGAAGGTCAAACCCCAGCTCCCACCAGACCTGCTGGGTATACTGATACTGCAGCCGATGGTAAGAGCATGAGGGTGTTTCAAGCTGTACGCATTGAGGGCGGGCTGTTTGCGCCAGACCTTTTCGATCAGATGCTTGCCGAGAACCTTCCCGGGCAGAAACCGCAGGATTTCGGTCTGGACGGCCGACGCGGTCTTACCGATGAGATTGCAGCTGTCTTCGCCGATGCCACAGACATATGGCGGGTGTTCAAGCACCGGATCGAGAATCTCGAGGAGACCGATCCTGGGACGAGCGTCACCAGGGACGCCTGGGTCATTCCGTTCCTGGGGCTGATCGGCTACGAGCTTTACTACAACCGCAGGGCGCACACCATTGACGGGCTGACCTTCGCAATCTCGCACCGCGCGGGCGAGCATGATGACGCCCCTCCGGTGCATATCGTGGGAGTGAACCAGGATCTGGGACGGGTGGCGTCCAGCGGCCGGCCACGTCTCGCGCCACACACGCTCCTGCAGGAGTTCCTCAACCGCACGGATGCGCTCTGGGGGATCACCACCAACGGCAGGGTGCTGCGGCTGTTGCGTGACAGCACCTACATCCGGAGGCAGTGCTATGTCGAGTTCGATCTGGAGGCCATCTTCGAGCAGCGGCTCTTTCAGGATTTCGTAATACTTTACCGCCTGATCCACCGCACACGCCTCCCCAAGGCAGGTGCAGACGCGCACCACTGCTTCCTGGAGAGGTACTACCAGAATTCGGTGGAGCAGGGCGGCAGGGTGCGTGATAAGCTCCGTGACGGCGTGGAGGAGTGCATCAAACGCCTTGCCAATGGCTTTCTGGCGCATCCCAAGAACGATGATCTGAGGAAGCGCATCACGAATCGTGCGGACGACCGGCGCATCACACCCGAGGACCTCTACCGCCAGCTGCTCCGTCTTGTCTACCGGTTTCTGTTCCTGATGGTCTCAGAGGATCGGGGGTTAATCAGCAGCAATCCGCTTTACCTGAATCACTACAGCATTACCCGTCTGCGCCGGCTGGTGGACGATCGCAGCGCCTACACAGGGCATCACGACCTCTGGATATCCTTCCGTCTCCTCTGGAGGTTGCTGTCGGAAGATTCGAGATTCCCTCAGATCGGCAACAGGCCGCCTGCTGAGCTGCTCGACCTGCCTGTGCTCGATGGCGATCTGTTTGATCCGATCTATCTGGATGAATGCCACATAACCAACAGGGACCTTCTGAGCGCCCTGTGGTATCTGATCAACTACCAGGATTCGCCCTCGAGCCCTCCCAGGAGGGTGAACTACGCTGCGCTGGATGTGGAGGAGCTGGGTTCTGTGTATGAGAGCCTGCTCGACTACCACCCCTGGATAAACACAAGCGGCACACCATCATTTGACCTCCGCCCCGGCTCAGAGCGAAAATCAACCGGCTCATACTACACTCCGGCGGAGCTGGTTGGAGAGCTGGTCCGCTCAGCACTTAATCCAGTGGTCGAGGATCGACTGAAGGATGATTCCACCAGGGAGGATCAGGAGAGAGCCCTGCTGTCGATCAGGGTCGTAGATCCAGCATGTGGCTCCGGCCACTTCCTGCTTGCAGCCGCGCGCCATCTCGGGAAGATGCTGGCACGCATCCGCACCGGAGCGGGGGAGCCGTCGCCTGAGGAGGTGCGCAGTGCCACCCGGGACGTCATCACGCACTGCATCTACGGCGTGGACAAGAACCCCCTGGCAGTCGAGCTCTGCCGCGTTGCACTGTGGATCGAGGGTTACACGCCCGGGAAACCGCTCACGTTCCTCGATCACCGCATCCGCTGCGGCGACTCGCTGGTCGGTGTCATTGATCTTAACGTCCTGAAGAGTGGAATTCCGGACGAGGCGTTTGCACCCGTTTCCGGAGAGGATCGCAAGAGAGCCTCCGCGCTGAAGAGACAGAACAAGAACGAACGCCTGAACAGGCAGTTAACGGATTTCGATTTGAAGCCGGATATAGATCGCATTCTGGCTGAGTCGAGAGCTCTGGCCAGGATCCAAGACGAATCGCCCCAGAATATAGAGGAGAAGAAGAAACGATACGAATCGCAGCAGAAAGCGGGGGGACGCCTGCGTGCAGCATGCGATCTATGGGTTGCTGCATTCTTCCAGTGGTATGACCAATCCAAGCCAGGCGGGATCACAACAGCCGCGCTGCGCGGCTGCCTCAGGTCTGGCGACGCCTGCCCGGAGATGGGACTTGCACGCACGCTGGCCAGGAACAATCGCTTCTTCCACTGGCCTCTGGAGTTCCCAGAAGTCTTTGAGCAGGGTGGGTTCGATGTGGTGCTGGGAAATCCACCGTGGGAACGGATAAAGCTGCAAGAACAGGAGTTTTTTGCCACCCGCGACCCTGAGATCGCAAATGCGCCCAACGCTGCAGCCCGCAAGAGGCTCATAAAAAGGCTGGCTGAGACCAAACCGGAACTCTGGAAAGAGTACCTAGACACCCTCCACAACGCCGAGAGCACCAGCCGCTTCCTGCGTGGCTCCGGTCTGTACCCGCTCACAGGACGAGGCGACATCAACACCTACTCGGTATTCGCAGAGCGCATGCGCAGACTGCTACGCGATGGCGGACGCGCTGGAATCATCGTTCCCAGCGGAATCGCCACTGACGACACCAACAAACAGTTTTTTGTCGATCTGATAGAAAAGGGGCACCTAAATCGTCTCCTAATGTTCAACAACAAAGTCTACTTCAAAAAGGTCGGCTTAAACCTTTTCGCCTTACTCGCACTAGATACGAGCGGTCTCTCAGATAGTTTTACGGTTGCTGTTGATCTCGCAGACGTAAAAGATGTTGTTCAGCCATATAGATTGATGGTATTTCGTGAGGCAGACATCTCCCGCATCAACCCCAACACCAGGACGCTTCCAATCTTCCGGACGCGCCAGGATGCAGAGATCACACGCGCCATCTACGAGCGCGTGCCGGTGCTGGTAAATGAGAAGACAGGCGAGAATCCGTGGGGAGTACGGTTTCTGCGGATGTTTGACATGGCGAATGACTCCCATCTCTTCTGCACACGTGAGCTTCTGGAGGCGAAGGGGTTCGAGCACCGTGGCAACCGGTTCGTGCGTGGAGATAAGGTATACCTCCCGCTGTATGAGGCCAAGATGATATGGCACTACGATCACTGCTACGGCACCTACGAAGGCGTCCAGGACCGCTCGAACACCCACCTGCCGACGCCAGGGGAGGGGGAGCACGCAGACGCCGCCTTCCTGGCGCAGCCCTGGTACTGGGTGGCGGAAGAGGAGGTGCAGCGTAAGCTGGGCGGGTGGGAGAAGGGGTGGCTGATGGGCTGGAGGAATGTGACCAACGCCACAAACGAGCGCACAGCCATTTTCAGCATGTTGCCACGGGTGGGAGTAGGGCATTCAATGCCGTTAATGCTGACGCGTCCAGGAAATCAATATCTTGTTTCTTGTCTGCTAGCTAACGTTACAGCTATAACTTTTGATTATTTTGTCAGGCAAAAGCTTGGTGGGCTCAACATGACGTTTGGATATATTGAGCAATTTCCCATCCTCCCTCCCTCCGCCTACACTTCTGAGGACCTGCGCTTCATCCTTCCGCGCGTACTCGAGCTCACATACACATCCTGGGACATCAAGCCCTTTGCAGATGACGTCTGGCGAGACGCGGATGATGAGCTGCGTGCAGCCATTCGCCTCCAGTGGGATGAGAATGCGCAGGAGACAGGCGGGCACAGATGGGACCCGCCGGAGTGGATCGATGCATATCAAGAGATCGAGACCGACCCTGCGAAGGGGATCCCCCTGCCTCCATTCAAATGGGATGAGGACAGACGCGCCCGGCTTAAGGCCGAGCTGGACGCATTCTACGCCCGCCTGTACGGTCTGACACGCAAACAGCTGCGGTACATACTGGATCCGGCAGACCTCACAGAAAGTGAGCTGGAGAACATACTCGACCCGTGGGAGGAGGTGGACGATCCGCTGGATCAGCAGGGCTATGAGGAACGTGCAGCATCAAGCAGCTTCCCCGGAGAGACATTCCGGGTGCTGAAGGAGAAGGAGATACGGAAGTATGGAGAATACCACACACGCCGGCTTGTGCTGGAGGCTTGGGAGAGGCTGATGGAAAAGGAGGATGCATGACCGAGACGATATTTGATCTTCACAGTCAGATTCTGAAAGACTATCGGGATTTTGTGCATTCGTTCATACAGATCGCGGACGATCGTGCCCGAGAGTTCATCGAGCAGGCGCTGATGGAGGAGGAGCGCCTCTGGCCCGAGCCGCTGCTACAGCTCTCTCCTGCCTACAAGCGTGTTGCAACCGTGGATGAGCTGGCTCAGCGGGGTCTGATCCATCCCGAGACCGCACGCATATTCAGGAACAAGGAAGGAAAGCCGTTACATCTCTACCAGCACCAGGTGGAGGCAATCGAACGGGCATCTCGAGGCGAGAGCTTCGTGGTGACCACAGGCACGGGCTCGGGAAAGAGCCTGTGCTACTTCATACCAATCGTGGATGCCGTCGTCCGTGAGCCTGACCTCCAGCGACCCCTGGCGCTGATCATCTATCCCATGAACGCCCTGGCCAACTCACAGCTCGAGATGCTCAGAGAGCTGAAGGATAATTACGAGAAGCGTACCGGCCGCGAGTTTCCAGTCAGGTTCAAACGTTACACCGGCGAGACCCCTGAGGAGGAGCGCCAGTCAATCCGCCACGACCCCCCGCACATTCTGCTCACCAACTACATGATGGTCGAGCTGATGATGGTCCGGCCGGAGGATAAAGAGCTGTTTCGTGAGGGTGAATCGAAGCTATTCCTGGTGTTCGATGAGCTCCACACGTACCGAGGGCGCCAGGGGGCTGACGTCGCCATGCTCGTCCGCCGGATCAAGGCTCGCATGAACCGCAACCCTGTGATCCATATAGGCACCAGCGCAACCATGGTCGCACACAGGAACGCCACCGCAGAAGAGCGTAGGATGGCTGTGTCCGATTTCGCATCGCGCTTCTTCGGGCACCGCATTGGCACGGAGAACGTGATCGAGGAGACTCTCGAACCTCTCACCGAGGGGGGTATGCCATCCCAGACCGAGCTCAGCAGCAGCTTTGACGAGCCGCTGCCATCCGACCCGGAGCTCTTCCGGAGGCACCCGCTGGTGCGGTGGATGGAATACGCCCTGGGGGTCGAGCTGGAGGATGGAAATAGGCTGCGCCGACGTACGCCCCGGACGCTATCTGATGTGGCGCGTGAGCTGAAAGAGATCACGGGACGGGATGAAGATGCGTGCAGGGAGAAGCTGCGTGAGATACTGCTCCATCCCGACAGCTCGAACAACGGGCGGTCGTTGTTCCCCTTCAAGCTTCATCAGTTCATCAGCCAGGGCAGGGCGGTATTCGCCACACTCGAGCCTCTGGATAAACGCAGGTTCAGCCTGGAATACAGACCCTCTAACGGTCGAATTCTCTGGGCACAACTTCGATTCTGCCGCATCTGCGGCCAGGACCACTACGAGGTTGTGAAGAAAGATGACCCGAATACAGGTGAACACTTCAGGCCGCTGCCGCCAGGCGATGACGACCTGATCGAGGAGGGCACACCAGGATACCTCACACCGATCTCACCCGAGATGCCTGAGGATATCGATGAGATTATCCCCTCAGAATGGTATGACAGCCGCACCGGGAAGATCAAGCCCACCTGGAGAAACCGTGTGCCCCGAAAGGTCTGGGTCTTCCCAGACGGCAGGTTCTTGCCCGATGGCGAGTACCGCGGGAACGAGACTGAGGGTGCCACCCCGATGTGGTGGCAGGAGGAGCGGTTCTGGATCTGTTTGAGATGTGGCGAGTACTACACCGCAAGGGCGGGGGAGTACTCCAAGCTTGCAACACTCTCAACAGAGGGGCGATCCACGGCCACAACCGCGCTGGCCACATCGATCCTGCTAAACGCTGCCAAGACCAACGCCATAAAGAAGAAGCTTCTGACCTTTACCGATAACCGCCAGGATGCTTCGCTACAGGCGGCCCATTTCAACGATTTCGTCAAGTCGGCTGTGCTGCGAGCTGCGCTATACAGGGCGTTGAAGGACAGAAAAGAGCTCCGCTTCGATACCGTCGCCAGCGAGGTCGTGAAACGCATCAGTCTGAATGTCTCGGATATAGCGCAGAACCCATCAGTGGATCCCAGTAGCTCGAGCGCAAGGCATGTCTGGGACGCGTTCGAGCAGCTTACCGAATACCGCATCTACGAGGACCTCCGTCGGGGCTGGCGGGTCATTCAACCGAACCTCGAAGACGTTGGGCTGCTCCAGATAGACTACGATGGGGTCTACGAGCTGGCCGAGCAGGATGAACGTTTCAAGGATATGCCAGTGCTTGCTGGTTATTCGCCCGAGATGCGCGCAAAGGTGCTCCGGACCGTGCTCGATTACTTCCGGAAGCAGCTTGCCATCGAGGCCCGCGTGCTCCAGGAGGACCGTCAGCGGCAGATCCGTAGTCAATCAAATCAGCATCTGAACGAGTTGTGGGGTCTCGATCCCGACAACCCCTCCATATATCCGGCTCCTGCACTCATGCGTCCCGGCAAGGCTGCGCGCCTCCCACGCGAGAGCTACTTCAAAATCACCGCGAGATCGCTCCTCGGACGTTACCTGCAGCGATCGCTCCAGCTCAACCCCGCGGACGTCGAACGCCTGCTTGACATGCTTCTGAACGTGCTGGTAGGATGGGGGCTGCTGCGAGAGCACACTTATGAGGACCACCGTCTTTACCGTTTAGACGCTGGATGCATCATCTGGCGCCTCGGAGACGGGAACCCTCCACAACCCGACCCGATCTGGGCAAGACGCACGACAGACCTGACTCCAGAGGTGAACCGCTTTTTCCAGCAGTTTTACATGGAGTCATCCTCTGATATTGCCTCCCTGGAGGCGCGGGAGCACACCGCGCAGGTGGTGACTCCGGGCGAGCGCGAGAGGCGTGAGCGTAGGTTCCGAGGCATCGAGGATCCACCGCTGCCATACCTGGTCTGCTCGCCGACCATGGAGCTGGGGATCGATATCGCCGACCTGGACGCGGTCCACATGCGCAACATCCCCCCAACACCTGCCAACTACGCGCAGCGCAGCGGCAGGGCCGGGCGCCAGGGCCAGGCAGGGCTGATCATGGCTTACTGTGGTGCCTACAGCCCCCACGATCAGTACTTCTTCCGCAGCCGTGAGGAGATGGTGGCAGGCAGCGTGCAGGCCCCACGCATCGATCTAACCAACGAGGCCCTCATCCGGGCACACGTGCATGCAGAGTGGCTGGCCACAGTCAACCTGCCGCTGCATCAGTCTGTGGAGAACGTTATAAATATCGATCTGGAGACGCTGCCGATGCTCGATACGGTCGCAGCCCAGCTCCAGCTGAGCGATCATCTCCTGGGGAAACTCAGATCCAGGATAGAGTCCATAATCGCCCACGATCGGGATGAGCTGAGCAGCTCCGGCTGGTTCACAGACGATTGGATAGATCGTGTTATAAATGAGGCCCCATCCGCCTTCGACCATGCCTTCGACCGGTGGCGTGAACTTTTCCGGGCTGCAAACAGCCAGCTAGACAGAGCAAATCAAATGATGAAGCAACGCGATAAAAAGATCCAGGACAGAGCCAAACGACTGCAAGATGAGGCCCTTCGTCAGCGCAACCTGCTACTGCAGCAGGACGTGGCGCGCGAGGAGGGCGACTTCTACCCATACAGGTATCTTGCCAGCGAGGGGTTCCTGCCGGGCTACAACTTCCCAGCGCTACCCGTGCGGGCCTGGGTGCCGCGCCGTGGTCAGGGCGAGTTCATTGCGCGCCCGCGTTTCCTGGCGATCCGCGAGTTCGGCCCGGAGAACATAGTCTACCACGAGGGCTCAAAGTGGGAGGTGTATCGCTTCCAGTCGCCCCCGGGTGGCCTGGAGCAGCGCAGGATGCAGAAAAAGATCTGCAACATATGCTCAGCCTTTGCCGATATCGCTGACGACATGTGCACCGTCTGCGAGACGCGTTTCGATGCGTCCAACTCCTCAGTCGTATCGCTTCTTGAGATGCCCAACGTTGCCCTGCGCAGGCGCGAGAGGATCACGTGCAACGAGGAGGAACGCACGCGTAAGGGGTACTGGTTGAAGATGACCTATCGGTTCGCATCTAAGACCAGCAGTCAGAGGATCGTGGACGCTCAGGTGAAAAACATGCTTGATCTCCGGTACGCGCCATCCGCCACGATCATGATCGTGAACCACGGCTGGCGGGCACGCCATGTAGAGGGTTTCCCTGTGGATATGGAGAGTGGCGAGCTGGTGTCTGATAGAGATCTGGAGAACAACCGCAATCTCACCACCCGCCCCACCAAGATCGAGCGCGTGAAGCTCTGCGTCCAGGACACACAGAACCTCCTGCACATGCGCATTCAGGATCAATCGCTGCGATGTGATTCCGTATTCGAGACGAGCCTGATGTTCGCACTGGAGCGGGCGATCGAGCAATTATACCAGCTTGAGGAGTCGGAGCTGGTGGCAGAACAGGTTGGTGATGGGGATTGGTGTGCGCTTGTGTTCTACGAGGCTGCTGAGGGTGGTGCCGGCGTACTGCGCCAGCTGGTAAATGACCCGTATGCACTGGCAGAGGTTGCAAGAGAAGCGTTGCGAATCCTGCACTTCGACCCGGAGACTGGAGCTGATCTGGCCGAGGATGAACACCAGGCCTGTTACGAGTGCCTGCTCAGCTACTCGAACCAGCCAGTGGCGCACCTCCTCAACCGCTACAGTGTCCGTGACTTCCTCATGGAGATGACAAAACGTCAGACGGAGCTCAAGTACGGCCATCGCACTCGAAGGGAGCAGTACCTGTGGCTTCGCAGCCGTACTGACAGCAGGTCGGAGCTGGAGCGAAAACTTATCGACGTTCTATATCAAGGCGGGTACCGTTTGCCTGACGATGCACAGAGAAACATACCGGAGCTGAAGTGCATTCCGGACTTCTTCTACGAGCCAAACGTGTGTGTATTCTGCGACGGGTCGGTTCATGACAATCCGGATCAGCGCGCTTATGATGAGAATCTGCGAAGCCAGCTTCTTGCCAGTGGCTACAGGGTAGTCGTCATACGCTACGATCAGGGCCTGAACGAGCAGATCCAAAGGTATCCCGATATCTTCGGAAAGAGGAGCGATGTCGTTTAAAGCTTGACACAATCCAACGGCTTTGTCGAGCTCGATCTCTCCTCGAACCACCATTTCTTGATATTATTTGCTGACCGCCATCCTGCACGTCACCACGACGCCCTCGAGATGTCCCTTGCAACATCGCTGTCAGTGAGCGCGAGGTACTTCTGAGTTGTTGCGAGGCTCTCGTGCCCGAGCACCCTCCGCACAGTCTCTATATTCGCACCCCTGCGCAGGTAGATCGTGGCAGCTGTGTGACGTAACATATGCGGATGTACCCGTTTCTCGATACCCGCAATCCTTCCCAGCCTGGATACGATCTTCCTGAGGTTCCTCGAGCTCATCGGGAATAGCAGCTTGTCCTGGTCCAGACCGCGCGTGTATCTCCTTATAGCGGTTATGAGGTGCTTGTGGACCACAGGCACGCGCCGCTCCTTGCTGCCCTTGCCTGCAACCCGGATGTAGGCCATCTCGCCGTCGAATTCGATGTCACGCCTCCGGATCGAGAGCAGCTCTGCGGACCTGAGCCCGCATCGTAGCATGAGCTCCACGATGAGCGAGTTCCTCTCGGGATCCCTGGTGGTACCCGCAGCCTGGATGATCGCCCTGGCCTCGACCTCGGATAACGCGGCTGGCAGCTTCTTCTCAGCCCTCACTCGCGGTATCTTCCAGCCCAACCCGAACAACCTCGAGTAAGCGGAGATGCTCGTCGCCTTTCTCGCCAGGCTCTTGTTCTTCAGGCCTTTGTCCTTCATGAACCTGAACCAATCAGAGATGAGGTCTTCACTGATATCCCTCCCGCCGGCGAACTCGATGAGCTGTTTGATATCGGATGTGAACGCCTTTACTGTATGAGGCGACAGTCCTCTCCCTTTGAGATGTGTCTCGAACTCAAGAGTTCCGATAGTCATTAAGGATCACCCTGTTTTCCCGTACTATCCGGAACTCATCATGTATAATAGTTCCTGTAGTGATCCCTATAGGAACTAAAGAAAGCCTCATATCACCACACACTAAATTATATTCATGCGAGCCAAATGTCTCATTCTGGTCCTGATGCTGGTATCAGCCGCCCAATGCCAGCAGACAGCAGGAGATTGGATCGACAAAGGTGCAGATTTTTATATTCAGGGCAAATTTGAAGACGCACTCAGGTGCTTTGATGAAGCCATCCGGCTGAAACCTGATTTTGCAGGGGCATGGAACAACAAAGGAGCTGTTCTCAATGACCTCGGCAGGCACGATGAGGCGTTAGAGTGCTACAACGAAGCCATCCGGCTGAACCCTGACGATGCAGATGCATGGAACAACAAAGGCCTCGCTCTCTATTACCTCGGCAGGTATGAAGAAGCGTTAGAATGCTACAACGAGGCTATCCGGCTGAAACCTGATTTAGCAGAGGCATGGAACAACAAAGGCCTCGCTCTCTATTACCTCGGCCGGTATGAAGAAGCGTTAGAATGCTTCAACGAAGCTATCAGGCTGAAACCTGATGATGCAGAGGCATGGAACAACAAAGGCCTTGCTCTCGATGCCCTTGGCAGGTACGAAGAAGCGTTAGAGTGCTTCAATGAATCCATCCGGCTGGATCCTGATTTTGCAGAGGCATGGAACAACAAAGGAAATGCTCTCGCTGGCCTCGGCAGGTACGATGAGGCGTTAGAGTGC
>ERZ795060.2857-NODE-2857-length-16838-cov-6.740809_pt1 | contig 16838 bp, 7 predicted proteins | sample MGYA00375144_ERZ795060 | MGnify/ENA primary metagenome ERZ795060 (study PRJEB30189, sample SAMN05720157) | activated sludge metagenome | isolation source: anaerobic digester from wastewater treatment plant | place: Japan | collected 2015-05-15 ...
ACGTATATCGACCTGCAGCTATCGAGCAATTGAAAGTTTTGGGTCAGCAGCTTAAAATTCCTGTGTATTCTGAAGAAGACAATAAAAATCCTGTTTCAATTGCCGAAGCAGCCATAAAATATGCCAAACTTCACGGTTATGATGTGGTCATTGTGGATACTGCTGGGCGTTTGGCAGTTGATGAGACGATGATGAACGAAATAGCAGCCATAAAAAAAGCCATTCAGCCTCAGGAAATTTTATTTGTCGTGGATGCCATGACGGGTCAGGATGCTGTGAATACGGCAAAGGAATTCAACGATCGACTTAATTTTGATGGTGTGGTGCTGACCAAATTGGATGGCGATACACGTGGCGGAGCGGCACTTTCCATTCGCTCGGTTGTCGACAAGCCCATTAAATTTGTTGGAACAGGTGAAAAGATGGATGCTTTGGATGTGTTTCATCCCGAACGAATGGCTGACCGTATTTTGGGCATGGGAGATATTGTATCGTTGGTAGAAAGAGCTCAGGAACAGTATAATGAAGAAGAAGCCCGAAGATTACAGAAAAAAATTGCCAAAAATCAATTTGATTTTAACGATTTTCTGTCCCAAATTTCCCAAATCAAAAAGATGGGAAACATAAAGGATTTGGCTTCCATGATTCCCGGCATGGGAAAAGCCTTGAAAGATGTGGACATTGACGATAGCGCATTTACCGGTATTGAAGCCATAATTTTCTCCATGACACCTGAAGAACGCGAAAACCCGAAATTGCTGAACGGAAGCAGAAAATTGCGCATTGCCAAAGGTAGTGGAAGAAGTATTGTGGAAGTAAACCGATTGTTGAAACAATTCGACCAAGTAGGTAAAATGATGCACATGGCAACAGTAGGGCAGGGAAAATTGAAAATGAAGAAAAGAAAATAACGATTATAGTTTACATTTTGTTGATTTTATCAGTTAAACTCAAACTTGCACCTAAACCGTGTTGTCTGTTTTAATTTCCTTATTTATCATCTGATCTGGGAAATTTTTAAAAACCCACATGTATTGCATACACAAACACGAATGAATATAATATTCAGACATGTGGGTTCCATCAGACCTTTAAAAAATAAATTATATTCTGATGAAATTATTTTCCCAATTAAACAGCATTTTTTTTTGTCATCACGTCTGCAAAACCTCGATGTTTAAATTTTTAGGACATAGGAATGCCGTATCGATTCAAATTTTTGGAATTTAATATTTTTCGGCAGGGAAAAGCTGTCGTTTTATTTCTGTTTTACTTTTGTGCCATTGCCGCGAAAGCTCAAAACGGATATCAAATTGAAAAAATAACGATAGTCGGCAATCAAACATTTTCAAAATCGGAATTACTGGAAAAAACCAACCTTGCTACTTACAATTTTTTGCAACGTACTTTTTTGAAAAAGGAACCGGTAATTTTTAACGAAAATTTAATGGAGTTGGATATTGAACGAATGACCCGTTTTTATCAAACCGAAGGTTTCCCGTTTGTTGAAGTGCAAGTGGATTCATTGGCCACCAATCATAAAAAACAAAAAGTCGAAATTTATATTAAAATCGAAGAAAACACCCCGATATTTTTTGGAGAAATCGGATTCGACATAGAAAGCCAATCTATTTCGGAAGAAAAAAAGGATACACTATTACATCTTATAAAAAAACACATTGTATCTAAAAACGGCAGGCGTTTCAGAGACAAAGATGTGCATGAAGACAAATCCCGCATCGAACAAATATTTATCAACTCAGGATATGTATATGTACAAGTTGATCATTTGATTAATCTTTCACTCGATTCATATCGGGCAGATGTCGTTTATGTTATTCGACCATTCGAAATTTGTTTTTTTGGGAAGACCGAAATTGTTGGCAATCAAAACATAAAAGAAAGTTTGATTCGCCGTCAACTCGCCTACACAGAAGGAGAGATTTACAGCAATAAGAAACTGGATAAAACACGAAAACAACTTTTCGATTTACAACTTTTCAGGGTGGCCTCGCTCCAACCTCAGATTGATGCTTCCTCCACTCGAAATTCCATTCCAGTAAAATTAACCATTGAAGAAACTCCCCAATGGAATGCTCAAATCGGACTTGGCTATGGTACAGAAGATCAATTTCGTACCTTTCTTGATCTGTCCTTTCATTCGTTGTGGGGCGATGCTTCACGATTTCATTTGTACGCCAAACATTCGGCATTGGAACCGTATCATTTCAGTTTAAGCTGGATACAACCGCAATTGTTTTCTAAAAATATTTCAATGCGGCTTAACCCTTTTTTACGCAGGCAGGCAGAACCCGGTTTTGATATTCGAACTTATGGACTAAATTTACCATTCGGTTATTCCTTTTCCGATAAAATAAATCTTACCTTAAGTTATTATTTGGAAAATATTAAACAATACTCCGAAGTGGACAATTTGGAATTAATCAATCCTGAAAGTAAAGATTTTCTTTACAACAAATCGGGATTGCTGACTACTTTTCAATACAACAATGCTTTCCCGCAAATTAACCCTGAACGTGGGGAAATTATGAGTATTGGCGTAAAAAGCAATGGATATTTATTTGGGAGTGATTTTGATTATACAAAAATTTGGATAGATACACGAAAATATCTGCAAATTAACAATTTTTCTTGTGCTGCACGATTAATGGGCGGAACTGTTTTTTCCTCCAATGTAATAGAATATGTTCCAGTGGAAGACAGATTTTATTCTGGAGGGAGCAACTCTGTTAGAGGCTGGAGCCGCTGGGCTCTTGGTCCCAAAAGAGATGACGGTTCTCCATTAGGAGGAAAAAGCAATTTGGAGCTCAGTTTGGAAATACGACATCCTTTATTTTGGCTTCTTGAAAGTGCCGTGTTTTTGGATGCCGGTAATGTGTGGGCATCCTCATTCCATTTTCCTTTGGATAAACTGGCTTACTCAGCAGGTACAGGACTGAGAATTAAAACACCTGTTGGCGCTATTCGCTTGGATATAAGCGTTCCGCTTTGGAACGAAAAAAAATCGGTACAAGTTTTTCTGAATGTCGGACAAGCATTTTAAAAACCTTATGCGAAAAATTTTCAAACATATCATCCGTACAATAGGGTTTTTAATCATAACTCCGGTGATCCTGTTGTTACTTGCGTTGGGGGCATTACAAACACCCTTTGTAAAATCCCTTTTGGTTGATTTTGCTGAACTTCAGGCCGAAAAGGTATTGAACGGACAATTACGCATAGGTAAGTTGGAGGGAAATTTTATAAATGGTTTACGTCTAAAACAAATTTTGTTGACCAACCATTCGGACACGTTGATATGGATACCAATGCTAAAGATAGATTACCAACTTGCACCGTTAGTTTCAGGTAATATTTCGATACATTCCTTAACAATTAATCGGTTGCAAGTAAAACTGATGCAGCAAAAAAATGGGCGTTGGAATTTTCAGGAATTAATAAAGACCCCTTCACAACCCACCGAAAAGACATCTCCCTTTAAAATGAGAATAACACTTGAAAATTTACAATTGAACAATGCTCAAATTTTTATTCTTTCAGAAAATCCCTCCCTGCCTGAAAAAATTTCCGATCTTCATCTGAAATGCAACGGGGAATATTCCGACAAGCAATCGAAACTTTTCATGGAAGAATTTAGACTAACCTCACATCAACCTGATTTACAAATTAAAGAACTGAAATTTAATTTCGTACAAGAGAATGAGATATTATATCTTTCCGATTTTTTTCTTCGTACCGGCAACAATACTTTGACTGCCAATACGAAAATCGACATTTCAGCTTCAGAAACTTCCTTTTTAAGTGTTAAAACTGCTCCCTTGTTTCTAAATGAATTTGCAGATTTTTTTTCTGCTCCTTTGCAGGAAAATATTCATCCACTGGTGCATGTCGAATCAATAATGCAGGATGATAATCTTCGGCTCACATTAAACCTGTCCGAAAAAAAGGAAAAAATCGAAATAAATCTTCAGGTTTCAAAAATTACGGAAATAATTCGGCAACCCAAATTGACCGACAATGTTACCTATACTCTGATGGCCAATGTAGACCAAATGGAATTGAACAAGTGGATCAACCTGTCTCAACCCAATATTTTGCTCAATGGAGAAATATTCATAAACGGAAAAGGCATTTCATTGAATACGATGGAGATGGGGATAAAGGGTGATTTCGGAAAATTAAAAATTAACAACCAGGATCTACATAAACTGAATTTCAATTTTGATTATGCTTCAAAAAAATTAACAGGACAATTATTTGCCGAGAGTCCTTTTGGTAATCTGTATTTACAGTCAGCAATAAAAGAACCTACCGAAAGCATTCCATCTTATAAATTTCTGCTTGTAACCCGAAAATTGAATCCTTCAACCTTGTTCCCTGCCATGAAGGGTTCTTCCGATTTGAATATGAAAATAGAACTTGAAGGTTCCGGTTTCGATCCACTTCAAATGACTGCTTATGCAAAAATTCAAGTAGACACCTCAAGTATTTCCGGATGGACGATTCACTCGTTGCAGTCCAATCTAAATTTTCAACAACAGAATTTCTTTATTGAAAATTTCTCAGTTGAAACGGCATCGGCACATTTATCTGCCAATGGCATTTACAGCATAAAAGGAAATTCCGATGCTTTTCTGAACTTGACGCTCAACAACGCTTCAGAAATAATAAAATTCACCGGCGTAGAAAACTTGAATGGAAGAGGCAAAATTGCCGGACATTTTCATGGAGCTCCAAAAAAATTTCTTACCGATCTGAATTTAACCTTGTTTGACACGCAATTTCAAACTTACAGTGCTGAGGAAGTTACAGCACATATAACTGCACAAATACCCAATGACAGGAACTTTTCTGTATCAGGTAATTTGAATGCAAAAAATCTGAATCTCGGTGGAATCGAATTACAAAGCATTCAACTTGTATCCAATGCCGATTCAAAAAATATACAATTGTCGTCTATTGCAGAAAGCGGGGAATTCAATACTTCATTTAAATCGGCAATTCATCTCGACAACCCTCTGCTGGTTGAATTATCCGATTTCCGAATAAATTACCGAAACAACAGTTGGAAACAGGGTACCGACACTGCGCTGTTCTACTTGAGCGAAACTGATTATCGGCTTGAACATTTAAAACTAATTTCTGAAGATGCTGATACCTTACAAACTCTTTCGGCCGAAGGAAAAATCAGTAAAAATGGAGAACAAAATTTTCAAATTTCCCTCTCTAATTTGGATTTTGCCAAAATATCCGAAACATTTTTTCCTGAACAATCGCTACAAGGAAAAATAAATTTTAATGTACAATTGATGGGCGAAGCTTCTTCTCCGGTAGTCGAAGCAAAATTTCGGTTAAACAACTTCGTACTTCAAAATTATTATGCAGGCAACATGACAGGGGCACTTCAACTCTCCCAACAACAGTTGAACACAAAAGTAAACATAAATTTACCGGACAGCGGAAAACTTTCTGCCGATGCAAAAATTCCGGTGAATTTTCGTCTGGACAGTATGCAATTCAATATTCCAAGTTACGAAAATGAAAATTTTGATTTTAATCTTTTTGCCAATAAAATTCCCCTTACATTACTGCAATCTTTTCTTCCTGACGGACAATATGAAGGAATCATACAAACTTCCATGCATGCCGGTGGAAACATTAAAGAACCCGAACTGAAAGGAAAAATTGAAATTACAGACGGAAAAATCAAAATGCCGCAATATGGAATCAACTATCCTCACTTCATGGCCGGAATATCGATGGATAACAATAAAATTAAAATTGACACTTTCCTAATAACCAGTCGTGATGGCCGAATGAATATAAATGGTAATATGTCCCCTCCCACTTTTTTATCAAAATCTACAAATGCTCCTTCACCTTTGGCAAATGTTCAAATTCATTTTGCCAACTTCAGACCTATTGACCATAAAAATTATAACATGGCTGTATCGGGCAATGCTTTGCTGAAGGGAAACGCTGACAGTTTACTCTTTTCGGGAGATATTAATATCCCTCAAGCTGAAATAAATCTTCCTTCATTGCTGCAACTGGTAGGAAAAACCTCCGCCCCTCAACTCCCCGAACCTCTATTAATTAAAGAGTTGAAAAAAATGCAACCTGAAGATTCTCTGGTTATTACACTGCGACCCCGTAATGAAGAAAGCAAAAAAGAAGAAACGGATTTTTTAAAAAAATTACAAGGAAATTTACGTGTAAAAATTCCACGTAATACTTGGATAAAAAATCAAGATATGCGTGTTGAACTTTCAGGTGATGTTCAATTAATGAAACACAAAGAGTTTTTTGAACTTTTCGGATCGGTTGAAGTGCTGCGCGGTCAATACAATTTACTGGGAAAAGTTTTCATTATCGAGTCGGGAACAATTTCTTTTCAAGGTGGAGAAAAAATAAATCCATTACTCAACTTCACTGCAGCCTACAATTTCAGAGACTCAAACAGACAACAAAAAAAACTGCTGGCAAATATTTCAGGAGAAATGATGTCGCCTGAAATAAAATTCACGATGGATAACCAGCAAATTGATGAAGGAGATGCACTTTCCTATATTCTGTTTGGAGCAAAATTGGATGCCTTGACCAGTGGACAACGAGAAAATATAAATCAAACTTTTGATGCATTGGGACTGACCGAAAGTCTTGCTGCATCGGGACTTTCTTCGCAACTTACCAAACTTCTGAGTAATACACTGAATGTAGATTATATAGAAGTAAAAAGCAAGGGTTCATTTGAAAGTGGTTCCCTTGAAGTTGGTAAATACTTGACCAACAAAATTTTTATTAATTACGTTCGCAATTTTGGAAACTATCAACGCGACGAAAACTTCAGTGAATATGAAATTAGAGTCGAGTACGAAATTCTCAAATTTTTGTTTCTTCAATTAACTACTTCACCGGTCAAAAATGGAATAGACATAGTTATTAAACCCACAAAAAAATAAGGCTTGTACCCACTTTTAAAGAAATGGAGCTGCTTCTCATTCCTTTCAATATGTAATGCTGGAAAAAGGTCGGGAAAATATAAAAAAATCGAAACAATTCATACAATAAATTCATCTAAGCAATATTCTATCTATGTCGAATTTCCGCCTTATCCTCAACCCATAACACACTTATGGCGGCTATCAGCAAAAAACAACCCGACATGATAAGTGCATAAATGGCTTGTGAATCAAAAATCCGTTTCACCACCATTCCACCAAAAAGTCCATTCACAATCTGCGGAACAGTAATGAAAATATTGAAGATACCCATATAAACTCCGATCTTTGCCGGAGGAAGAGATGGAGCAAGAATGGCATACGGCATCGACAAAATGCTGCCCCAAGCTATTCCGACACCAATCATGGAAAGTATCAACCATTGGGGATCATTGATAAAGAAAATTGAAAGCAACCCAACGCCGCCACACATTAAGGAAAGGCTATGTGTCCATTTTCTACCAATAGTTCTGGCTATAGCAGGTAAAACAAGTGCATAAAGCATGGCAACACCATTGTAAACGCCAAAAAGTATTCCTACCCAATTTCCCGCATCCTGATAAGTTGGGGAAGAAGTATCGGTAACAGGTAAACCATAAACATGCTGAGCAATGGCCGGCGTTGTAAAAACCCACATGCCAAAAAGAGCAATCCATGTGAAAAATTGAGTAATGGAAAGCTGCTTCATGGTTTTTGGCATAGTTGCCATATCTTTGAAAATATCGGAAAATTTTGGATTTTTTTTCTCCGTTCTTTCCTCTTCCGATTCAAATGCCTGCAATTCCTCCGGCGAGTATTCTTTCGTTGTAAACACTGTCCACAAAATTGTAACAATTAGCACGACAGCACCAATATAAAAAGAAAAAATCACATTTGGCGGAACTTGCCCTTCCGGGGCAGTTTTGGCTATGCCCAACCACTCTGCCAGCACATAAGGCAACCATGAACCAATGACAGCACCAATCCCTATCAGAAAACTTTGAACCGAAAATCCGACTGTAGTTTGTTCGGCAGGTAGCATATCGGCAACCAGCGCACGAAAAGGTTCCATAGCCACATTAATGGAAGCATCCATTATCATTAGAAAACCTGCACCAACAAACATGGCCGGTAACACATCGGCAAAAACACCTGCATTGGGCATTAATACCAAAGCGATAGCAGCCAAAAAAGCACCTGCCAAAAAAAACGGTCGCCGCCTGCCCAGTCGTGTCCATGTGTGATCCGAATAATGACCAATAATGGGTTGAACAATCATTCCTGTAAGTGGAGCAGCCAACCAAAACCAGGAAAGTTGTTCAATATCAGCACCAAATCCTTGCAATATTCGGCTGGCATTGGCATTCTGCAACGCATAGCCAAACTGAATACCCAAAAATCCCATACTGAGGGAAAGAATCCTAAAAAAACTTAAATGAGGTTTCACCTTTTTTCTCGCAAATGTAAATTCTTGCATACTTTTCAAATGTATGAGTATTGAAAATTTTTAATAAAAACCATTCCGGGAAATTAATGTCTCAAAACCATTGAATCAGCGCGTAGTACCTCTGATTATTAAATTGGTTTTAATTATTTTATTCGTATATTTTCCTTGTGTCTCACCCTTGATTTTGGAAATCAACAGTTCGGCCGCACTGATGCCCATTTCGTAACCATGCTGTTCTACAGTAGTCAACATAGGGTCGCAGGCTTTTGCCAATTCTCCATCCGAAAAACCACAAATGGAAATATCCTGAGGAACATGCAACTTGGCCAATTTTGCTGCATACAAAATACCTGATGCACAATGGTCGTTAATGGCAAAAAAACCATCAGGACGATCAGGGCGATCTAAAATTTCCGGAGTAATAATGATGGCTTCTTCCCGCGTATCGCAAACTCGAATCAGCGATTCATCCACAGGTAAGCCGTATTTGTGGAGCGCATCCAGATAACCGTTTCTCCGATTTTTAGAAATTTCGAGATGAAGCGGTGAAGTGTAAAAGGCAATTTTCTTGCAACCTGTTTGAATCAGATATTCAACGGCAGCAAAAGCCCCCGCATAATCATCCACTACTACCCTATCTGTACTGATGCCAATGCAAATCCTATCGAAAAAAACCAATGGAATATTGTGATCAACTATTTCCTGAAAATGGCCGTAAGTGGACGTATTTTTAGATAAGCTGGCCAAAATACCCGAAACACGTGCTGAAATGAGCGCATCAACATTTCTTACTTCCTTTTCGTAATTCTCGCTCGACTGACAAATAATCACGTTAAATCCTTCCTTATTGGCAACCTGTTCAATACCCGACAAAATAGAGGAGAAAAAATAATGTATAATTTCAGGGACAATCACACCTATCGTGTTGCTTTTACTCATACGAAGATTCATAGCCATCACATTGGGACGATAGTTGTATTCCCGCGCATATTTATTGACGGCATCCTTTGTTTCCTGACTGATGTCGGGATGATTTTTCAGTGCACGCGATACTGTGGAAGGCGATATATTCAACGCCCGTGCAATATCCTTAATGGTAATTTGTGAGTTTTTCATACCCCAAAAAAATTTTCAAAGCTCAAAAATAAACAAAGCAATTTAAAAAATTAAATTTTTTTCTGATTTTTTGAGTTGCTTGCGTTTAAAAAAAATCAAAAAATCATACAGACAAATATACAGTTATTTTTTTATTCCAAATTATAAAAAATGAAGCAAAAAATGAAACTAAAATTCAAATGAATGAATCAATTAGCGAATAAACAGTAAAAAACAACATAAGTGTTTGTTTAAAAGATAAATAATTTGCAAACGTTTGCATAAAATATTTGCAAGTTTTTTTCTTTTGGGCATTGGAAATGTTTTTTTAACGTATATTTTTGCCTATGTAATTTGAATTAAAATTTAGTTTCAATCTTTATATATGTTTTTCAACCTGATAATGGATTTTAAGTAAAAGAATCTCAATTAATAACCTTAAAAAATAAAATGCATGATGAACAATCATTTCAAACTCAAAATTTTCACATTTGGAATGGCTTTACTTTTTTCTGTTGCAGGGAACTTGTCCAATGCCCAGCAAATTGCCATTTCCGGAAAAGTGATTGATTCGAACACGGGGGATCCCATTATTGGGGCCAATATTCTTGAAAAGGGGACTACCAATGGCACCATTACCAATTATGACGGCGAATTTACTTTAAATGTTGCTTCTGATGCCGTTATTATAGTAAAATATGTTGGTTATAAACCTCTGGAAATTCCTGTTGCGGGCAAACGAAAATTTACAATTAAACTGGAAGAAGATGTTATCACACTTGGAGAAGTGGTAGCCATTGGCTATGGCACAGTAAAGAAAACTGACGCAACCGGCTCCGTTACTGCCATCAAACCCGATGCCATGAACAAGGGACAAGTTACCAATGCACAAGACATGTTGCTTGGTAAAATCGCCGGTGTGAACATTACTACCGGAGGCGGTACTCCCGGTACGGGCGCTACTATTCGTATTCGTGGAGGTTCATCCCTCAACGCCAGCAACGATCCTCTCATTGTCATTGATGGTTTGCCAATCGACAATAACGGCATCAAGGGTGTAGCCAATCAGCTGAGCACCATTAATCCAAACGATATTGAAAGCTTTACGGTACTAAAAGATGCTTCTGCTACCGCTATCTACGGATCAAGAGCTTCCAATGGCGTGATCCTTATTACTACCAAAAAAGGTTCAAAATCGGGAAAACCTAAAGTAAGTTACGATGGCAATGTTTCTTTAAGTACCCTTAACAAAAGGATTGAAGTTTTAAATGGAGATGAATTCAGAGCCCTTGTTAACCAAGTTTACTCAGGAGATGGTCAAACAGATATTGATGCCAGAAACGCTATGGGTACAGAAAACACAGATTGGCAGGACCAAATCTACAGAAATGCCTTCAGTCAGGATCACAACATCAGTGTGGTGGGTGGAATAAAAAATACTCCTTATCGTGTTTCTGTGGGTTATACCAATCAAAACGGTATTATAAAAACATCCTATTTTCAGCGTTATACCGGTTCAATTAATCTTAGTCCTTCGTTTTTCGATGATCATTTGAAATTTAATCTGAATGGAAAAGGCATGTTTGCAAAAAACCGATTTGCCGATGGTGGTGCAGTGGGCGCTGCTTTGACAATGGATCCAACTCACCCGGTAAAAACAGATGATCCCGAATTCCAGCGATTCGGAGGTTATTGGCAATGGTTTGAAAAAAACACAAATGGTACATTCAAATCCATCAATACCAATGCAACAAAAAATCCGATGGCATTACTTGAACAAAAAAGAGATGTTTCCAAAGCAAATGACTTTATTGGGAATGCAGAAGTAGATTACAAATTCTTCTTTTTGCCCGAATTAAAAGCTCACTTGAGTCTGGGTATAGAAAGTTCTTATGGCAAGCAGGATTTGCATATCGATTCCACAGCTACAAGCGATTATCCGTGGGGCCGTACAGGTTGGGACAAAATTGAAAAAACCAATCGTTTGTTAAATTTTTATTTCCAATATGCCAAAGAAATAAACAAACATAGTTTTGATATTATGGGTGGCTACGAATGGCAACATTATTATAGGGAAGGACAAAACGAGTATCGAAGCTTGGAAAAAATTGACAGCAACAACGATGGAATTATAGATGAAAATGATGGTTATTATAACCATATTACACCGGATCAAAGTCTTTGGAAAACAGAAAATTATTTGGTATCCTTCTTTGGTCGATTGAATTATTCCCTTGCCGGAAAGTACTTGCTTACGGCAACTTTACGCGATGACGGTTCTTCAAGATTTGCGCCCGAAAATCGCTGGGCTTTATTCCCATCGGTTGCTTTGGCATGGAAAATTAGCGAAGAACATTTTATTAGTGAGCGAGGTACTTTTTCTGACCTGAAACTCAGATTGGGTTATGGAATCACCGGTCAACAGGATATCAGTCAGGGCGATTATCCATATATTCCGGTTTATACCATCAGTAAAGAACATGCTTTATATCCGTTTGGGAATGAGTATTATTATACTTCCCGTCCTGATGCATACAACAAACTCCTAAAATGGGAACAAACCACTACTTGGAATGCCGGTTTGGATGCAGGCATATTTAATAACCGCCTCACTGGGTCGTTGGATTACTATTTCAGGAAAACCAATGATTTGATCAATGTAGTTTCTGTACCCGCCGGAACCAATTTCAGAAATAAAGTTATCAGTAATATAGGATCCCTTGAAAATAAAGGAATCGAATTTATGATCAGTGGCAAACCTATCTCCAATAAAAACTGTACGTGGGATATAAGTTATAATGTAACCTACAATAAAAACAGAATTACAAAATTGACAACTGGCAACAATGAAGGATACTTTGTAGCGACAGGAGGAATTTTCCAAGGCTCCACGCAGGCTCATACTGTAGGTTATCCTTCCAATACTTTTTATGTGTACCAGCAAATTTATGATGAGAACGGGAAACCTATAGAAGCAGGTGCTCCGAAACCTGATGGAAGCGGAGACGTTTACAAAGATATCGAAGCTTTTGTTGACAGAGATGGAAACAACACAATCACGGAAGATGACAAGTATTTTTACAAAAGCGCTCATCCCGATTACACGATGGGACTTTCTTCCAAATTTATTTACAAGTCATTCGACATTGGATTCTCAATGCATGCGAGCATAGGCAATTATGTTTACAATGCTGTGGCTGCAGAAAGACTAAACGTGGGAGACAACGGCATTTATTCATTGGGTTATCTTTCCAACAAACCCAAATCGGCATTGAAAACAAACTTTCAGGGAACTTCTCCCATCACCTATTTGTCGGATTATTTTGTGGAGAACGGGTCTTTTTTGCGTTGCGACAACATAACCATTGGATATAGTTTCAACAATCTGTTTAAAGCCATCTCAAGCCTAAGGATTTATGCTGCTGTACAAAATCCTTTCCTGATCACGGGTTATTCCGGTCTCGATCCCGAAATCTTTGGCGGCATCGACAATAATATTTATCCGCGTCCCATGACAACATTACTGGGTTTATCTGTTAACTTTTAAAAAAATGAAAAACATGAATAATAAATATTTAAACATTTTTGGCGTGTTATTGGTGGCATTTACTTTTCATGCCTGCATAAACGATTTGGATGTAACTCCCATTAATCCTCAGGTTACTCAAACCTTTAATCAGGATCAAGTGTTTGCAAAAGTATATGCCGCTTATGCCCTGACAGGACAGGAAGGACCTGCAGGCAACAATGACATAGATATTGTGGATGAAGGAAGATTTTCTCTTTTCCGCTGCTTGTGGAATTGCAATGAACTCTCCACAGATGAAGCTGCTTGTGCTTGGGGAGACGCCGAAGTAATCGATTTAAACCAAAACACATGGACAGCCGGTAATTTCTCAACCGAAGCACTGTATGCCCGTTTATATTTTATTGTTTCCATCAGCAACCATTTTTTGGAGGAAACAGCAAAAATTACCGATGAAAAAACCCTGAAACAAAGAGCAGAAGTGAAATTTCTCAGAGCACTGGCTTATTACTATTTAATGGATAATTTTGGGAATGTGCCATTTACTACTATTGTAGGCACAAAAGCGCCTCATCAAATTGAAAGAGCCAATTTGTTTGCATGGATTAGAGGGGAGCTGAAAGCCATCGAAAACGATATGTACGAACCGCGCCAGGCTCCATATTATCGAGTAGATAAAGCTGCCAACTGGCTTCTACAGGCAAGATTATATTTAAACTCAGAAGTATATACAGGAACAGCTAAATGGGACTCTGCTGCCATTTATGCAAAAAAAGTTATTGATTCGGGATACCAATTAGCACCTACTTATCGACATCTCTTTATGGGAGATAATGCCGGAACATTGGATGGCTCAAGCGTGAATAGTGCTCCTCAGGAAATAATTTTTCCTCTCGCAGCCGACGGAATCAAAACACAAAGTTGGGGATTATCTTTATTTTTGATAGGTTCAACCTACACATCGGATATGGGAGATTGGGGAACCAATCAAGGATGGGCTGGTAATCGTGCTCGACAAGATTTGGTAAAAAAATTCTTTCCTAACCCACCTTCCGTTATTGCAAAAGATACAAATATGACAATGATTACTTTTCCATCATATGTTAAAGATGATAGAGCTTTATTCTTTAGAAAAAGCAGAACATTGTCTATAGTAAATCTTGGAAAATTTAAGGAAGGATATTCAGTCATCAAATTTTCCAATCGCCGGGCTGACGGAGGAACACCACATGATCCTCTATTTGTAGATATGGATGTTCCTTTCATGCGCTTGGCTGAAGCCTATCTGACTTACGCCGAAGCCGTATTGAGAGGAGCTCCTGAAATAGATGGGTATTCAGCACTGGCTGCTGTAAATGCTTTACGCACTCGGGCACATAGTGGCAAAATTGCAACTCAGATTACCCTAACAGACGCAGAGAATTTTACTACCGGTAAGTTTAATATTATCAACGAATGGGCAAGAGAATTTTTCTTCGAAGGGCGTAGAAGAACTGATTTAATACGGTTTGGAATGTTTGGAGGTGATACTGACTATAAATGGGAATGGAAAGGTGGTGAACAGGCCGGGAAAAATTTCAGTGCAGATTTTAATCTCTTCCCTATCCCAACGTCCGATTTGAATGCCAATTCTAATTTGATTCAGAATCCGGGTTATTAAAATTCATAATAATTTTACTGGGGTTTGTTTATAAAGCAAACCCCAATATAAACAGCATAACAAATTTTCAAAAATTAATTTCAAAAAAAATTGACTTTTCTATTGTTTATTTCGTTTACAATTTGTACTTTTGACACCAAGGTGTGGGTGAAATCACATCAATATATATAAATAGTTATTAATCAATCAATTACTTAAAATTTTACTATTATGAAAAAGTTATTTACTTTTATGGGAGCTCTTTTGAGCTTGTTTGCAGTGGTACAGATGAGTGCTGCTGCCGATTTGGTATTTAATGTAACGGTGCCTACTCCAACTTATGAGTGCTGGGTAGTGGGAAATTTTAACGGTTGGAACAACAACCAGTACAAAATGACCAAGGTAGATGATACCCACTACACGATTACTATTCCAGAGTCGGAAATTGTACCTGGTCTAACTCAAATTGAATACAAATACCTGAGTGGAGGTGGAGATTGGGCTTATGTAGAAAAAGATGCTGACGGCAATGAAATTTCAAACCGTATTTATACGGATGGTAATGACGTAGTTCAAAAATGGGCTTTGGTTTATAATCCTAACGTTGAGCCAATACCAATGACGGTTACCATTATTGCACAAGTTCCGGCTGATGTTATCGAATTGTACATTGTGGGAACATTCAACAATTGGACTATTCCAACAGATACCACAAAAATGACTTTTTTGGAAGCCAATGAATCGGGTAAGGTTTTCTCGGCTACTTTCTTTACTGTGGATGCCAACAAATTGCAATTTAAATTCTGTGCAGGCCCAGCTTGGGATTACGAACAAACACAAGGAGCCAATTACACCTATCCCGACCCAACTCAAAACACAGCAGCAGTTATTGTTGAATCTTTCAAAAAAATCTACGATCCTACTAAAGTTGGCGATGTTACCATTATAGCTACCGTTCCCGCAGGCACCGAAAGGGTATGGATTATGGGCAGCCATCTGGGCTGGAATTGGGCTAACTTACAAGAAGGTACAATGAATCCAGATGGAACCTTTACATTTGTAGTCCCGGATGTAATGTCCTTTGAATATCGTTTGTACAACTGGTATGAACCAGAATTTGGCTATCCGGAAGTTGGAGAAGCTGATCCGACCAAAGATTTGCCAAATCGTACTGCTCAATACGATCCGACCAATCCAGCCAACAATACCATCAACATAACCGTATGGGGTTGGAAACAGCCGGCACCAAGTGCAGTATCAAATGTATTCTTCGACAATTTTCAGCCAAAGATAGTGGACAGAAAAATTAAGGTAGACAATGTAACTTCCAGCGTTGAATTGTTCGATGTCATGGGCCGTCAGCTTGAAAAAGCAAATGTTAGAGGCACATACACAACTAGAACACTCACCAACGGCATTTATATTCTGAGAGTAGATGGTAAATTCACAGCTAAAATTGCCGTGAAGTAAATCTTATCAAATAGCAAATAATTTAAGCCTTGAGGTCGTTAAAACCCCAAGGCTTTTTTTGTTTTTAAAATCCAAACAGCAGCCACAAGAAAACATAGATGTTTTGAAATAGAGATATATAAAGTTTAACAACGTTGTTATGTTTATTTCACTTCGAAGGAATGCGCAGTAGAAAGAATCCATGAAAAAGCATTATCAGAAATTCTTCAAGTTGAATAAATCCTACACATAAATCCTACACAACCCATTATATTGAGCACAGACTCACTCGGCCCAATACGCCAAAAACAAACGGCATGGTGGAAAGAGCCAATGGAATCATTAAAAAGGAAACCATTCTTAAAGACAATTACGCAAATATTTATATTGAGCATAGTCGAAATAAGGAAGAAATGAATAATGAGCTGATGGCTTTTCTTGTCTATTATATGCTTTACAGAAGACATGGTGGACTAAGAAAAAGAACTAAACTTAAAAACTCCTTTTTCAGCAGTTTAAAAATAGTTTGAAATGAAACCTAAAATTTTTAAACAAAATCCTTCTAAATTTAAAAATAAAATTATACATTTGAAGCCTATTGAAAATCCAAGTTGTTCATCAACAACCTTGTGAAACTTAACATGAATTGCCGATTATTCCTTAAATTGTAGCTTATATTCT
>ERZ795060.2858-NODE-2858-length-16836-cov-4.236100_pt1 | contig 16836 bp, 15 predicted proteins | sample MGYA00375144_ERZ795060 | MGnify/ENA primary metagenome ERZ795060 (study PRJEB30189, sample SAMN05720157) | activated sludge metagenome | isolation source: anaerobic digester from wastewater treatment plant | place: Japan | collected 2015-05-15 ...
CCATAACCGAGAAAATATTCATTTCCAACATTGAACTGTCTATTTACGCTGATTTTTTCGAAACCTACTAATTTTATATCAGGTCCTAATAGGTTTATTTTTCCTGAAGCTATTTGCCATGCATAATTAAATGCCATTGCGCTTTCTACATTAAATGGTAGAAATGGGCCTGAAGGAGGTTGTTCTATTCCTTCAATTTTTGTAAGGCGATGTGCTTCTCGATTGAAAACGCAGGTTCTTATAGAAAATGAAGTAATCCAGATAGAGAGAAAAACAAGAATATTGATGAATGTTTTATTGACTATTATTTTTCTTTTCAAGTATGTTGTCTCCTTAAATGAGAAGACTGAATTCCGAGCTCTTCTCTGTATTTTGCTACTGTTCGTCTGGCGACATTTAAACCCTGGGCTTTAAGTTTTTCGGAAATATCCTGATCTGAGAGTGGTTTTCTGGGGTCTTCATTGTCTATCATCTCGCGAATTTTTTCCATTACGCTTTTACTTGACATTTCTTCTCCGCTTTCTGACTTATATCCTGTAGAGAAGAAGAATTTAAATTCGAATAATCCTCTTGGAGTTTGCATATATTTTCCTGAGATAGCTCTGCTAATTGTTGTTTCATGAAGTCCCAGTTTATCTGCTATTTTCTGCATTGTAAGTGGTTTAAGATATTCATATCCTTTTTCAAAGAATTCGAATTGTTCATCTATAATCAGGTCGGCGATTCTTTTTATTGTACTTTCTCTTTGGGATAGGCTTCTGATGACGTTTTTTGCGCGATTTACTTTTTCTCTTATCCAGCTTTTTGTTTCTGGTGGAGTGAGGGGGTCATCGAGCATTTTCAGGTATTTTTGCGAAATTCGCAACTTTGGGCTCCATTCTTTATTTGTTTGGGAGATGAAGATATTCCCCTTTTTTTCTATAAATACGTCTGGTATAATTTGAGTTGAGATTGATGTGGAAAGCTGATTTGCTGGGGCGGGGTCAAGTTTTCTTAGTTCGGCTATTAAATCTTCTAATTCTTCGAGGGAAATCTTCATTTTTTTTGCAACAGCAGGTTTTTTATTCTTTGCAATATCTTCGAGGTGATGTTTTACTAAGTACGCGATTTTTGATTTTTCCATTCCTTTTGCTTTTAACTGGAGTAAAAAACATTCCTTGATGTCTCTTGCACAAAGCCCTGGGGGATCCAGATGTTCCTGGAGGAATTTTATAAGGGATTCTATTGTAGATATATCGACTTGTTCTTTTGTAGCAAGATCTGCGGGGTGACTTCTCAAAAATCCTTTTTCATCAATACTCCCCACAATAAGTTCAGCAATTTTCATTTGTTCTTCTGGAATATTCAAAAAATGTAGTTGTTCGAGGAGTTGTTCTTGTAGAGATGGTTTTGAAGTGATGGAGTCCATTATGAATTGACGGTGTTCATCATAGTCTGGGGTATTTGATTTGACAGAAGTTGGTGAACTGACGAAACTAATACCGGCTTGTTCTATTTCAGATTCGAAACTGTCATTATCATTATAATCTTCAGGAAAATCTCCTGAATCGGATTGAAAGGGTAATTTATTTTCAAAAATATCAGAATCTGTTCTCTCATCTGAAGGTGAATCTGGGCTTATATCCTCATCTTGTGCAGAATCATTTATCTCATTTTCATCTTGAGAAGTTATTTTATCTTCTGGCTTGTCTGAAGAGTTTTCAACTTCTTCGAGTAGAGGGTTCTCTTCCAATTCTTTATCTATTTTTGCCTGGAGTTCAGCGGTTTGCGCCATAAGATATTCAAGTGATTGTATCTGTTGCGGAGCAATTATCTGTTCCTGTCTTTGTTCCTGATTCTGATATAGAGATTGTTCTGGCATATTTGTTGCTTTTATTAGTTTTTTTTAATTTTTTCTTGTAAATTAGAGAAATGAATTATTAATATAATTTGATTTTAATTAAAATCACGCGGATAAAAAAGGTTTTTAGGCAATTTATTGTATATTTTATTGTTTTTTTTAACATATTAATAGCAAGAATAAGTAAGAGGAAAAAACTAGTAAAACAAAAAGAAATTATGGATATAGGGGTTAGCATTCTTGGTAGCGGTAGTAATGGGAACTCTATTTTGTTGCATAGTGGGAAAGATGCAGTTATGATAGATGCAGGGTTCTCACGTGCAGAAATTTTGCGGAGGATTATGATCTTGAAAATGGACTTATCAATGATAAAAGGGCTTGTCTTGAGTCATGAGCATACAGATCATTGTAAAGGAGCCAGGGTATTTGCTGATAATTTGGGTATTCCTGTTTATGCAACAAAATCAACTTTTTATCATCTTGAAAGAAAGAGTAATCTTCCCAAAAATTGCATTATCTTTGAGGCGGGGGCTGAATTTAGTATTGCAGATTTTAGTATAAGGACGTTTTCTGTGCCTCACGATGCGGAGGAAACAGTTGGTTTTATAGTCTCAAGGGGAGGGATAAAAATAGCTATTGCAACAGATCTTGGATATCTGACGGCACTATGTGAACAGCGGATGAAAGGAGCTAATGCAATCATTCTTGAAAGTAATCACGATGTAGAAATGCAGTTAAAATCGAATAGAAAACCCATGCTTATTCGCAGGGTTTTAGGGAGAAATGGTCATTTAAGCAACGATTCTGCAGCTGAAGCTTTTCCAAAAATAATTACTGAGGAGACAAAACATGTTTTTTTAGTTCATTTGAGCAGAGAATGCAACAATTATGAAATTGTTGAGAAAACTGCTCGTCAAAAACTGGCAGATATGAGGAGAGAAGATATATTACTCAAAATTGCAACTCAAGAACCATTATCAACAATATATATTGAAAAGTAAAAAAATGAATGATGTTAATAATAAAGATAAAGAACAAAAAAGCCCCGTGGAGGCTTTTAAAATAGCATCTCCAGATCCATTACCTCCTGCTGATGATATTCAGAAGAAGATAAAGACCAATCGAGTTCCAAGACCTGCACCACAAAAAACCGATATTACACAAGCAAAATCTGAAGAGCCAATAAGCTCAGAGACAATTTCTATCAAGAGGAGCAGTCTAAAAGATGAAGAGCAACCCAAAATTGAGCTTGAAAAACGTAAACTTAAGATACTTTGTTATCATTGTGGACAAAAATTAGATTTGACAGAGATGGAACCTTTTAGTGAGGTAGAATGTCCTGCCTGTGCGGTAAAAATAATTGTCCCCAAATGGTTTGAAAATTATTTACTTGAAGAGCCTGGTGGAGAAGGTGGTATGGCAATCGTCTACAGGGCGCTGGACCTTACTTTAGATAGGGAAGTGGCTATAAAAATCCTTAACCCATCTTTTTCATCACAGGCTGATAGGTGTGAACTATTTCTTCATGAGGCAAGGACCGCGGCAACTATCAACCACTATGCAGTAATTCCTGTATATACTTGTGGTGTCTCTGAAGGTAGACCATATATTGTGATGCAGTATATGGAAGGAGGTGCTCTCGATGTAAAACTTGAAAAGGCTGGTGGAAAAATCCCCATTAATCAGATTTTAAAATGGTTCAAGGATGTTGCAGATGGTCTTGATAACGCGAGGAGACATGGCATTATCCACCATGATGTTAAACCGGCTAATATACTCCTTGATAGAGATGAAAATGCCAAGATAGGGGACTTTGGTATAGCCCAGGTTCTTCATGACTGGCGTTCCGAAAATCTTTCAAAAATTACACGCTCATGGGCGAGTCCTAACTACGTAAGTCCAGAAAAGGTGCTAACCGGCCAGGAAGACTACTATGGAGATATTTATAGTCTTGGGATATCTCTTTATCAAATGCTTACTGGTCAGTTGCCTTTTGATGATCCGGATATAAAGACATTGGTAAAAATGAGGCTCGAAAAAGAGGCAAAACCACCGAAAGAACTCAGAGCAGAGATTCCACTAAAAATTTCCCAACTTGTAATGGCAATGATGAGCCGTGAGCCGGAAAAAAGACCATCATACCGTGAAATCATTAAAGAAATTGAGGAACAACTTAAAATCTCTGATGAAATTAAAAAGGGTATAGAAAAACCAGAAGAACAAAAAAAGAGATCTCTATTTGGAAAAATTGGAAAAAGAAAAAAAACAGGAAACGCCAATTTATCATCCTTTAAATATAGGAAAAATGGCGGGTTATCAATTTCAAAAATAATCGTACATATTGTTATATCAATTTCAATGATAGGTACTACTGTCTATCTCTGGAAAGCAGGTTATCTAGAAGAAATACTTGGAAGGAGAGGTGCACTCGCAAAAACTTTGCCACAGGATTTTCTACCTGAAGCAACAAAGGAATTTAGAGAAGGGAGGCCAGCGGCAGCGCTCGATATCGCCAAATCGGTACTTGAGAATTCATCTCTGGATAAAAAGACTATGCGTCAAGCGGCAGTGCAGTACTCAATAGCGCTTTATTTGATTAATTCTCCTGACGCAAAAACAGAGAGTTTATTGTTTGCAGAAAAACTTTCAAATTATGGGTTTGACGAGGAAGATCCTGCCATGTTAATACTCAGATTTATGTCAAATGGGGAAATTCATAAGAATAAATTGAAAAATGCATTTTCAAATGACGATTATTATAGAGCTCTGGCAAGCTACTGTTTGTATATAAAATCAATATATGATAAGGAATCTGATCTTGACCAGGTATCATATTCGCGTCGTTGTCTTGCGGCAGGTGAAAAAGTAAGTTCTGATTTTTGGGGCAATGCATGGTTTCAAAGAATTAATGATTGGAAACAATATATTGAATTTGGCAAAGGAGATCCATCTTTATTGGAACCTCTTATTGCAGCCAATAAATATGAACTTAAAACATCAGCTGTTTCAAAAACAGAAAATAATAAATCATTAGACCATAATAGAATAGCAATAAGACCTCCAAAAGATGACGCTTCTGATATTTTAAAAATTGATGATGAAAAACTAATTGAAAATATTGATATATCGTTGCTTACTCCTGAGTGGCTTGAAAATGACAGGTCAACCTTTGCAACTAACAGGCCAAAGCCCTCGAATTACACTTTTACACCTTCACAGATTGAAAATTATATTTCATCAATTTCTCCCGAGAGAAAGTCATCGGAACAGATTCGTATTCAACAAGTCGCCAGTATAAAGAACTATATTTGTCAACTTCTTGCAAGAAGTAATTATCCTAAAACTATAACAACGATTGATGGAAAATCATATACTGGAAAATTAATGTTAAATCCCAATTATATTTCACTTGAAAAAGCTGGAAAGTTCCAGCGGAGACAATGGAGTGATCTTCCACCATCCCAACTCGCAAATATCATGGATTATTTTGCAGGTTTAAGATTAAAAGTTTCAGATGCTGTGGGTACGTCAGAACAGACGAGAAAGAAAGAGGCAGCTCAAGATTATCTCAGGATAGCAATGCTCTACGATTGGTATGGAGACTATCAAAACGCTGTGAAATATTGTAAAAAAAGTATGGCTGTATACCCCGAAGCAGAAAAAAGTGTTAAACGATTTATAATGAAGTAAACTATCACAGATGAGAACATTAAATATTTATGTATCACGAGAATTTCTTGCTACTGCCTTAGTTTCTATTCTCGTATTAACTTTTGGATTAACCGGAGTACGCCTCATAAAAATTATTGAGGCCCTTACAAAAGGAGTCCCTTTTATAGATGCATTCAAACTTCTCATTTACTCAATTCCATTTCTATTGTCCCTTGCCATTCCTTGCAGTATACTCGTTGCAACTATGCTTACATTTGGAAAAATGTCTGCAAATAATGAAATTACTGCAATGAGAGCGTGTGGTATTTCCATTCTTCAAATTATTGCTCCAATAGTTTTAGTGGCCATAACATGTTCGATAATATGTCTTTACCTTCAATTACAGGTTGGCCCTAAATATATGGGAGAAGCAAAAAGAATGTTGAAAGAAGTTGGTGTTCAAAATCCTCTTGCACTTTTAGAACCAGGACTTCCAATAGAATATGAAAATATTAGCATATTTATTGATAATAAAGATGATAATAATAAACTTACAGGAATACAGGTCTATATAACCGATAAAAAAAGAATATCCCTTCAACAAGATATTTATGCCAGAGAGGGAGATATCAGTGTAGATGATGAAAAACAAATTATGAAAATAACCTTACATGAAGCAATAATAAAAAGTTATGAAGATGATGGAAAGAAGAAAATTACCTCATCAGAAACTATGTCATTTGCAATAAATTATGGAGACAAATTAAATCGCGCAAAAGTTGCGGAAAAAGCAAAATATCTTACGCTCAGTGAACTTTTTGCAAGGAATATATTATACAGGAGGAGAGGGCAGGATACAACAGCTCTTGAGGTAGAATTAAATCAGCGAATAGCTTTTGGATTTTCTCCCATCGCTTTTCTTCTTCTTGGACTTCCTCTTGCTGTTAGAACCTCTCGACGTGAAACGTCTATAGGGCTTTTCTTAAGTGTGGCTTTAGCTGGAATATATTTTATATCAATAATGATCTTTAATGCATTTGGAACTAAGCCTCATTTATATCCTCAATATTTACTTTGGTTACCTAATGTATTATATCAGGTGGTAGGAATATATTTTTTTTGTAAATTGATAAGGCGGTAAAATATGCTTGACCAACGTGATTACATGAGAAGAGAACCAGGTTATAGTTCAGGTTGTATTTTTTCTATTGGTGCTGTAATGACATTGCTCATTGCCAATGTATTTTTCTTCATATTTTCAACTACTCCGGTAATAGATAAAATGTCATTGAAAATTATTTCATTCAGAGAGTCGCCAGTGGAGGTTTCTTACAGACTTGTTTCATATATGTTTCTTCATGGTAGTTTTGCCCATATATTATTTAATATGTGGGGGCTTTACCTTTTTGGTTCTCTGCTGGAAAATCGAATAGGGGCTCACAGATTTTACGCGTTGTATTTCATTAGTGGAATATCAGGAGGTCTTCTCTGGCTTGTAGCAAACTGGAATTTTCCATATATGATTGTTCAAAATTTGGGAGCTACTTTTAAAGTACCAACTTCATGCGTGGGTGCGAGTGGGGCGATATTCGGTATAATAGCTGCAACAGCGATGTTTTATCCGGATATGCCGATCATGTTACTTTTTCCCCCCATACCGATGAAAATGAGAACTTTTGCGATAGCATATGCTGTGGCAGAAGTAATCTTTGAGATAAGTGGAACAGGGGGAAACGTCGCTCATCTTGCTCATCTCGGTGGATTTATAGGAGGATATATTTATGTTAAGATAACATTTGGAAATCAGGTTTGGGGGATAAGTTCTCTATTCAAGAGAAGGGCAAAACGTCCTTTATATAATAAGAATGAAAATATTTTCTTTTCAGGATACAAGACTGTTTCTCAAGAAGAATTAGATCGTCTTCTTGATAAAATATCAACTGAAGGAATAAATAGCCTTACTGAAGAAGAAATGGATACATTGCGGCGCGCAAGAGAAGAAATGAATAAAAGAATGTGATTTGCAGCCTGAATTTATCTCATTATAAAGTGGCAAGATGTTTGCGCATTTCTGAAAAGGAACAAGTTGAACTACGAGGCCAAAATGGAAATTCCCCCGTCTCTCTCAAGAATTTTGCATACTTTTCATTTAAAACTCCTTTTGCCGAGATGAATTGTCCCCAATGTCCATAACCCCATGAGACATTTTTGTCTTCAGGACCGAGATTATTGAGCCACTCTTCAGGAAAATATTCGAGCCATTTTGGTAGTGAATTTAACCAACTGTGTGTGTAAAGAATTTTTGCACCAAATTTTTTTTCTGTTTGATCCATCAACATAAGAAAACAGTTTTTCAAGTAATTCCTATCCTCAAAAATACTTTTGGGAGAAACTGCATTACCAATGTGAAACATAATTTGATATGGCTTATTTGGTTCTGGAGTGTCATATTTTAAACTTCCACACTGGTAATCAATAAATTTTCCATTACTACCCCACGTTAATTCTGCAAATCTTATAAGAATTTTTGATGAAACGGATAATGCGGTTTCTTCAAATTTTTCAGGATTGGCAGATAAATTTTTATCAGAAAAAATATCGATAATCTTATTTTCAAGTTCAATCCATTCCGGACGATTATAATCTATTGTGGCAACATCGAAATGTTTCGGTGAAGGGTCGGTTTTTCTACACAAGTCAATTCTATGTCTGATAGCATGACGAATATCTTCTTCGGGATGTTTTTGCAACCATTGCCATAGAAAATTAAACTGTAATCCCATAAACTCTATTGTGAAGCGTTTATATTCTTCTAATGGAGGATAAAATTGAGTCATTAGAATTCTCCTTGAAAGATTATTTATTTATCAACCTTTAATTGAATTGTCATGAGAAGTAAATAGTTTTGCTATTATTGTAACTAATTCAGAATATGTATAAGGTTTAGGAAGAATTGCCACAAATTTTTCTTTTATTTCTTTTGAAAGAGCCTCACAATATCCGCTTGATAAAATTGCTTTAATTGAGGGGTCTATTTTTAAAAGTTTTTGGAGGCATTCAATTCCTCCGATTTTACCACGTATTACCAGATCGAGAATAACAGCATCGAATTTTTGCCCTTTTTTCATTGCAAGTTTATACTGTTCTACAGCATCTGTTTCTGTTTCAACAATGACTGCAGTGCAGTTATTTCGTTCAAGGGCAGAAGAAATCATTTTAGCAACAAAAGCTTCGTCTTCTAAGATTAAAATTTTTTTACCATTTAAAAACTTTGAAAAATACTCAATTTTCGCAGTGTCAAGTAATTTTCTTTGAGTCTCGAGTTGGTGTGGTATTGATTGAATTAAAGATGAATTTAATTCTTTTGCTTCAATGCAGGCTGCTTCAGCATCTTCAAGTAGCTTGCTAATTGGATTATCTCCGAGCATATATATTGCCTGTGATATATTCGATAATGCTGCGCGTAGTAATTTTTCAATTCTAACTTGGAGATCAAGATTTTTTTCTTCAGTTTTCATTATTGTTCTCCTTCTTTTTCACAAAAAACGATTTTATTGAGAATGGGATACTGATTGAGTTGTTTTTTCCTTCTATACTGGAACCGCTGAGTCCTATTTTATCTAATTTAGGTATTGGTTTTGTATCGGTACGATCAAAGAGCATTTTCCATTCTGTTTCATATATTCTGTCTTTTTCATTTTCAGCATTAAAAAAATTAACAGCGGATATAAATTCCGGGAGAGAGGCTCTCTCTTCAGGACGAGGAGAAAGCATTTGCATTATGATTTTACTTATTTTTGATGGAAAATCCTTTCTGACTTCTGTAAGAGGAAGAGGCTCTTTGTATTTAAATTTAGAATCTGACTGAAAACATCTTGAAAAAATTCTTTCTTCCAGGGTAACGCCAGGGAATGGTAACTTTCCAGACAAAAGGAAATAACTCATAACCCCAAAACTAAAAATATCGCCTTCTTTCCCTTCTTGCCTGGTCAGGATTTTTTCAGGACTGAAAAAATCGGTAGCACTAAAGTCTCCCTTCCAATCATTTAGAGGGCAAATTTTATATAAAAATCTTGAAGTAAAGAAATTTTTAACTCTTACATTCCTTCGCATATCTATATGAACATTTGCAGGGCAAATATTATGATGAATGATATTTTTCTGATGTGCAGAAAAGATTCCTATAGCAACTTTTTGTAAAATGTTGAGCATAATTTCAACGTCAAGTAATTCCATTGATGATGGATTATATTCTGAAAGATCAAATCCATCCATTAAGGGAGAGGTCGCTACAAATTGTTCATTGATAACCCAATCGCCACTAAGCGGGCATATATTTGGATGAGAGAGCTGTCTGAGGATTTCAGCTTCTTTTAAAGCAGCATTAATAATATTTTTAACGCCGCAGGAACTGCATTGTTTCCCTTTAAAATAACTAATATCAACGTATATATTTCCCTTTGCATCAAAACCTTCAAATTTCTGAAAACAAGGAAATTCCTTTAATGGTTTGTCAAAACGAATATGTCCCAAATGGGCAGGAGAATAAATTTCTGTTCCGCACCCCGGGCAGGAAAATTTGGTAAACGGCTCAAGTTCTGAAACGTTCAGAATAGCATTGCAGGACCCACAAATAGTTTTATCTAACCTTTTCATAGGAATTATTCCTCTTTAAGAAATCAGAAACTATATTCAGGATTTTTTCAGGTTCATCTTCATATAAAAAATGCCCTGCATTTTTTATCTTATGAACTTCCGCTTCAGGATAATATTCAAGCCAGCGCTTAAGAAGTCGTCTCTTAAAGCACCAGTCTTTCATTCCCCAGATTATGCAAATAGGCCTTTCACGAAAAATCCATAATCCATGCTCGATTTGAACAAGAAGTTCATAAGATTGCTCCTCTGGCCACATTGGGATATCTTTTACAAATGAAGAAACTCCTTTTCTTGATGACTCCTTAAGAAAAGGAAAAATATAGGCTTCTTTTATATTTTTCTTCATGGGTTTTGTTGTTGTCATAAATGTTGCGAATTTCGCAAATAGGTTTAATTTTTCTATAAGGAATCTTCCTAAAAAAGGTAGTCTGGCGATTTTTAATCTGAAAGGTATCCAATCAAAAGTAAAAGCCGCAGTATTTGATATGATAATGTTTTTTATTTTTTCCGGATGCCTTTCAGCATAACCAAAACCAATTGGTCCTCCCCAATCATGCACAAGAAGAGAAAATTTTTCAAGTTTTAAATACTCAATGAAATCGTCTAAATTATCTATGTGCGTTTCTAATCTGTAGGGATAGTCATAAGGCTTATCTGAGAGGCCAAAGCCTATATGATCCGGGGCAATTACGCGGTAATTATGCCTCAACCCGATTATCAGATTGCGAAATAGAAAAGACCAACTTGGGTTGCCGTGAAGCATAAGTATAGCTTCACCTTTTCCTTCATCTAAATAATGGTACTTATATCCTTCTTTTAAAATAAAGTAGTTTTCTTTGAATGGATAAATATCTTTTATATCGTTTAAATCTACCATTGTATACCTATCATTGTGCAATTTATTCCGCTGCCAATGCCAAGCAGTGCAACGTTAGATTTTGCTTTTATTAACGAAGCATTTTCTGCGAGAGCCAGGCATGACGGACAAGATACAGTTCCCATATTTCCATATTTTTCAAAATTCGAAAAATCTCTTTCAATTGGTAGATTTAATCTTTCAAAGAGCATTTTTCTGTGAGCAACTCCCACCTGGTGAGTGCATATGATATCAGGACTTTGATTATTCCATGATAATTCTTTCTTAAATTTTTCCCAGTTGTTAGAGGCTGCTTCAATCCCTTTTATCAATAAAGTTTCCGAGTCTGTATTCATTAAAATATTTTGGTCATCACTCATCCCTGTATCATTTGTTCCTCTGCATAATTTGTTCGCCTCTGTATATGCAGAAGTCTTTTCTCCTATAATTTTGTGTCCGTACGGAGATATTTCTTTTGATGAGATTATTGCTGCTATTGCTCCTGAACCAATAGTAAGAGACGAAAAGTGCCTTTTCAATTCTCTGCGATTAATCTTCTCATTTTCATTTAACATTTTCACTGTACTTTCTATAAGGGCTCTGCTGTTTTCTCCTGATACCAGAAGACCGGCCTCAATTCTACCATTGTCAATCATTTCCGATAAAATTATAATACCAGAAAGAAAGCCAAGACAAGCATTTGATATATCAAGGACAAAACAATCTGATGGTAAAGAGAGGGCATTATGTACCACAGTCGCGGTTGCTGGCTCAAGAAAATCTCTGCATACTGAACACATAATAAGGCACTTTATTTTTTCCTTTGGAACCGATGATTTTTGCAATGCTTTTTTCCCTGCTAAGATAGCAGCATCACTTGGTTTGAACCCTCTAGGCCAGAGACGCCTTTCTCTAATTCCAGTCATCAATTCAAGTCTTCCTTCAGAAAGTTTGAGACGAGAGTATAAAGGTTCAAGCATTTTTTCAAGCTGCTCTGAGCTTAAGACCTCAGGAGCCTCTTCAAAAATTAAAGTATCAAGTACTGGATTTTTATATAACATTGGGCGCTATTTTAAATTTCATCCACGAATATTTTTATCCGTCGCATTGCTTCTAAAATATCATCAAAAGATGCTGCATAAGCACAACGGACATGTCCTTCACCGGAACTTCCAAAGGCATTTCCAGGGACAACTGCAACTCTGTGCTTCTCAAGAAATTTCCTTGCAAAATCACTTGATGAAAGGCCTGTTTTTCTTATAGAAGGAAAAACATAGAATGCTCCTCTTGGCATGAAACAATCAAGCCCGGCTTCGTTTAGATATTTTACAATCATATCTCTTCGTCTTTTATATTCATCTTTCATTTTCAACATTTCTTTTTTTCCGTTTTTTAAAGCTTCAAGTGCTGCCTCCTGAGCTACGGTGGGAGCACAAAGTATCGAATATTGGTGTATCTTCATCATCGTGTCAATTATTTCAAAAGGACCACATGCATATCCAAGCCTGAACCCTGTCATCGCAAATGCTTTCGAAAAACCATGTAGAAAAATTGTCCTTTCTTTCATTTCTGGTAGTGATGCAATAGAACAGTGTTGCCCCTCATAGGTAAGTTCAGAATAGATTTCATCAGTGATTACAAATATATCATGTTTTTTTGCGATTTTCGCAATTATTTCAAGCTTCTTTCTATCGATTGCAGCGCCCGTTGGATTACAGGGAAAATTTAGTAAAATTGCTTTAGTTCGTGGAGTAATTAATTTTTCAAGTTTTGTTGGATCGGGAGTGAAATCAGTTGTTTTGTCAGTTTCAAGAGGCACAGGAATACCGTGTGACATAAGAATTTCTGTTTTATAAGATACATAACACGGTTCGTGATAAATGATTTCATCTCCAGGATTGATAATAGCTCTTAGAGCAAGGTCAAGTCCTTCACTTACTCCGACTGTAATTATACATTCATTATAAGGGTCATACTCAACGTTGTAGTTATTTTCAAGATATCTACAGATTTCTTTTCTTAAGGATAGAAGGCCTAAATTTGATGTATAGCTGGTATGGCCTCTTTCTATGCTAAATATTGCACTCTCTCTGATTGTCCATGGTGTAACAAAATCAGGTTCTCCAATGCCGAGCGATATTACGTTATCCATATTATTAACAAGTTCAAAGAAATCTCTTATACCACTCTTCGGCAAAGAAACAATATGTTTAGCTAATAATCCTCTTTCACGGAGTGACTTTGAGTCTTTCATATTCTTCCTTATTATCAAGAATTTTTCCTGCAATTTTATATCTTTTTAAAAGGAAACAGGTATTTGTTGATAGAACTCCATCAATTGGAGCAAGTTTGCTTGCGACAAAGTTAGCAACTTCATGAAGATTATCGCCTTGAATTTCAAGTTCAAGGTCAAAAGAACCTGAAACGAGATTAACAGACACTACTTCAGGAAATTTACTAATTCTTCGGGCAACTTTATCAAAGCCTCCTTCTCTTTCAGGACGAACCTTTACCTCAATTATAGCGCAGACTTTAGTATTTCCATTCTCAACGGAATCATCAATTATAGCATGATAGCCCTTTATTACTCCATTTTTTTCAAGTTTTTCTATTTCACTGCGAATTTCATCAACAGTAAGCCCTGTTCTTTCGGATATTTCACTATAATCCATTCTTGCATTTTCAATAAGGCATTTTAATACTGCATTTTTCATATAAGTTCCCGATATTTTTAGTTTTTACCGAATATAGTGCTTAAAATGAAAATTTCCATTCTTAAATAGTTTGAAGAGATAACAATATATGCTAAATTTTAAGAAGTTTATATATATGGGGAAAAATTGATATTTTAGTTATATAAAAAGCTCTCTCCACTTTTGGAGAATAGAAAAAATTAAAGTCAAAAACTCACAATTTTCAAAGGAAATAAAATTTATAAAAAATTTGGAGATTCTATAATGAAAGAATGTAGTAAAAAAGCCTGTTTCGAGAAATTCGCAGATCCTTCTCTCGACTCTATTGTTGAGAAGATTTGTGCAACTTATTCTGATGAACAGGGGATAAATCATATTGAGGGATTCAATCTCCCTAATGAGGAAGAAGTTATAAATATTTTGACCGAGCTTATCGAAATAGTATTTCCTGGTTATACTGGGAAAAAGACACTAAGCTTAAAGAATATAAAATACCTTGTTGGTGAAACTATTAGTCGTGTTTACATCCAGTTAAATGATCAAATTTCGAGAGCAATGAGATATAATTGCTCAAAAAATAATTGTAAAGACTGTGATGTGCCAAAACTTTCTACAAATGCAACTATAGGTCTTCTTAATTCTCTTGCTGAAATCAGGGAGTATTTAAAACTTGATGTTCAAGCAGCTTACGATGGAGATCCGGCAGCAAAAAGTCTCGATGAAATTATACTAAGCTATCCTGGTATAAAGGCAGTAACGATTCATCGAATATCACATGAACTTTTCATAAGGGCTGTTCCTCTTATTCCGAGAATGATGAGTGAATATGCTCATAGAACAACAGGGATTGATATTCACCCCGGAGCAAAAATAGGGAAAAGTTTCTTTATAGATCATGGAACGGGGGTTGTGATAGGAGAGACAAGCGTAATTGGAAATAATGTAAAAATATATCAGGGCGTTACGCTCGGAGCATTGAGTTTTCCAAAAGATGAAAATGGAAAAATTATAAAAGGCAGAAAGCGACATCCAACTATCGAGGATGATGTTACCATTTATTCAGGGGCTACTATTTTGGGAGATATTGTTGTGGGAAAAGGCTCAGTAATCGGAGGAAATGTATGGTTAACTCAATCTGTTCCTGCAGGAACTAAAATTACAGCAACCATTCCAGAACTAAAAATAAAAACAAAATAAAATAAATCGACTATCACGAAGGAAAATCAAAAAATATCTCTTTCATAATCATTTTAATTCATTTGTAAAATTTGATTGTGATTTTCCTAATATAATTTTCAATGCGTCTTCAAGATTTTTTGCTTTAAAATTACAAAAAATATCTGCTCCTGCCTGAGTTATATTTCCTCCTTGTAGTCCTATTGTTGGAAATCCTGCTAAACGTAGAGAAAGAATCCCAGCTCCTGAATCTTCTATACCAATGACTTTGTTACATTGAGAAGGCGTGATTCCTAAACCAATTCTAGCAATTTCTGCATAGAGCCACGGGTGTGGTTTAGGACAAAGCTCTCCAAGGGTACCAACTTGTCCCGCTTTGACTGGATATCCACCCGTAATAATAGAATCGTAAAAATAGAGAGGGTTGTCAATCCCAATTTTCTTAAATGCTGAGGTTATTTCTGGCCACGCTTTTTCATAAATTCCTGAAGTAACAAGTCCAATTTTTATCTTCTTTGATTTTAGTGATAACAAAAACTCTTTTAAATAAGGGCTAGGTAAAAATGCGCATTGTTTTCCTTTCCCTTGTAATATTTTTTTCATTTCAACTGATGCAATTTCATAATAATATTTTCTTGCCTTTTCAATAGAAACGCTTTGACAATATTTAGTTATACAATATTGGAGATGTTCAGAGACAGAATGTCCTGAGACATAAGGGAGGTCATCTTGAGAGAGAGAAAAACTTCTCTTTTGAAGGAGTTTGGCTATTGTTTTTTCAATTATCCATATCCAGAAATTCTCACTGTGCACGCTTGTTCCATCAAGATCCATTAAGACTGCTATAGGAGGAGGATCAAAAAAAACTTCTTTTAAAGTATAGATTGCAGGATACCCCATTTCGGATTTTACAATGCATATCGTTTTATTTTCAAAAACAACAAACTCTGCTTTTTTGTCTCGTAGACAAAAAATACAATGAACACCATTTTTTCCAGATTTCCAGTAAGTATCTGAAGTTTCATTTAAGAAAATTAAACTATTAATTTTATTATCACTGAGTATTCCAATGCCAGGAATAAAAAACTTATTATAGAATTTCATGAAGTCCTATTTATTTTAGATGGTATTTTTTATCAAGAGCACATATAATATTTATTAACCATTAAATTCTCTCACAGCATCTATCATTGCTATAATATTTCTGATAGGAGTTCTTGCTTGTATATTATGTGTAGGGCTAAATACAAATCCACCTTCAGAATAAAAAATTTCACAACGTTGAAGAACTTCTTTTCTCACTTGTTCTGGTGTCCCAAAAGGTAGGGTGTTTTGAGTCTCTACCCCTCCGCCCCAAAAAACAATATATTTGCCATACTTTTTTTTTAATTCTTTTGGATTCATTCCTACTGCTGAACATTGAACAGGATTGATTATATCAAATCCTGAATTAATAAAGTGAGAGATGAGAGGTTCTATTGCTCCACATGAATGTTTAAATGTTTTCCATCTTGTATTTTGATGAATCCAATTATTAATTTCTTTATAATAGGGAGAGTATAAGTTTTCATATGTTTCTATTGAACAAAATGTTGATATTTGTGTTCCAAAGTCTGTCCCACATATATAGATGACATCAATGACATCTGAAAGGATAGAATGAATGCGTTTCAAATTTTTTATTGCAATTTCACATTGTTTAGAAAATATTTGATGGATATAATCTTGTCGGGTAATAGTGGAAATATACCATTCTTCGATATCTCTAATTCCTTTTGGATATTTAAGAAATGGTGCTGGTACAAAAGCTATATCACCAAAAGCGGTACCTCCAATTCCTGCAACTATAGCACGTTCTGAAGAAGCCATAATTTTTGCTTGCATCGCGTACCATTTTAAATCATCATCAGAGATTATACTAAATTCTTCTTAATCAGAGACAAGAACCAGCATGCATCAGAGGA
>ERZ795060.2859-NODE-2859-length-16835-cov-3.682181_pt1 | contig 16835 bp, 22 predicted proteins | sample MGYA00375144_ERZ795060 | MGnify/ENA primary metagenome ERZ795060 (study PRJEB30189, sample SAMN05720157) | activated sludge metagenome | isolation source: anaerobic digester from wastewater treatment plant | place: Japan | collected 2015-05-15 ...
CAGGAGCACAAACAGAGTTTGGTTCTGGTTTCGACAAACAGATGTATGTTTTGACAATTGAAGAGGCAGAAAAGCATTCTGATTCTTACAAAAAAGTTCTAGAATTATATCCACAGATAAGAGAACCCATGAGAAATCTCTTCAAACAGAAGAAGAGTATTTCTAGACACGCTGGTGGATGTGTTATTACAGAAAATGCAGTAGACAACATTCCAGTTATTAAATCAGGAAAAGTTCTTCAAACTCCTTGGTCAGAAGGTATCAACTTTAGACACTTAGAACCAATGGGATTCCTAAAGTTTGATATTTTAGGACTTGGTACTCTAAGAATGATTGAAGGCTGTATTCAAAAAATTCTTATTAGAGAAGGGAATCCGACCCCTAAGTTTTCTGACGTAAAAAAATGGTATGATTCTAATCTTTCTACGTACGTCAACAAAATGGATGATCAAAAAGTTTATAAACATGTTTATTGGGAAGGAAGATTCCCTGCGATTTTTCAGTTTGTTGAACAAGGCGTACAACAGTTCATCAAAAGAATGAAGCCAACATCTATTACAGACTTGGCTGTGGCTACTTCTATTTATCGTCCTGGTCCTCTTGGCATTAGTGCTGATAAACTTTATCTAGATAATAGAAACAACCCACAAAAAGCTTTTAAGGGCCTTCCACACGCACTAATGGAATCTGTTATCAAAGACACAGGTTATCTACCTGTGTTTCAAGAACAAATTCAGCAATTGGTTAATGTTCTTTCTGGGGTTCCAATTGATAAGACCGACGATGTTCGTAAAGCTTTGATGAAGAAAGACATTTCTAACAAAGAAAAAACAGAAAAAGATAGACAAGTATTAAAAGAGAAGTTTATTGTTGATTGTAAAGCAGCCAATAATATCCCAGAAAAGATTTCTTCCGATATTTTTGACATGTTGTTGAAATTCGTAAGTTATTCATTCAACAAAGCTCACGCATCTGCATATGCAATCAACAGTTATATGTGTGCTTGGTTGTTTACTTATTATCCCGCTGAATGGCTTTGTTCTTATTTGGATTACACAATGGATGATCCTGATAAAAAACATAAAGCAATGAAAGAAGTAAAACAGCTTGGCTGGTCTGTTGAGCAAGCAGACATCAATTATTCAGATATTGGTTGGGCTGTCGCATATAACAAAACCAATCAATATGGGAATCCATATCTTATTTCTTCATTCGCTTCAATAAAAGGTATTGGTGAAGCCGCTGTAGCAGAAATCAAAGCTAACAGACCATATAAAACATTAGAGGATTTGCTTTTTGATTCTAATCCAAATGCTGAAACTGTTTGGAAACACTCTAAGTTTAACAAAAAAGCTTTAGGCGCCCTTATTCAAGTTGGTGGCTTTAAATCAATGGATTTAGTAGGAAAAGAAAAAACATTCAAAAACTATCAACACATGTATAAAGTATTGATAGAAAATGGTGACACTGTTAAAAAAGCTTCAGCGAGGAAGAAAAATAGAAATCATCAAGAACTATTAACACAACTAATTCAAGAGCATAGTTCTACACCTGATTATTCTCCAGATGAGAAACTAAAAATCTCTGAAACACTTTTAGGTGCGGCAGATTATTCAATATTGATTTCAGATAAAGCTAAAGAGTTTTTTATAAAAAAAGACTATAAAGCTGTTGATGACATAGAAGAGGGTGAAAAACATGAAAATACTTATTGGTGTATTGTAACATCTGTTGAAGAAAAACAAACCCTAAAAGGTACATGGTATTTACAACTCAAAGTTGTGTGTTCAAGCAAAGAACATAGTTTGAGAATTTGGAATTATAATCCGAATAAAACTGATGTAATGATATCAAAAAACTCAGTTTTGGTTGGTACTTTTGAATATGATCCAAAATGGGGTTTGGCTACACAAGTTGGTAAAGTAAGAGAAATAAAACTTCTTGCCAAAAAAGCGCCATCACTACCGGCAGAAGAGAATAAAACTGAAGAATAGAAAATAATTTATGGCTTTAAAAGATAAATCATATATTGAACAGTTATATGATGTTGATGCTGAAAAAGAAAAAACATTAAATCGTTCTACAATAAACAGAGATATAGAATCTGTCAAAGAAAAAACAAAAGTTGTTTTTGACAGTAAAGAAAATATTCCTTGGAGTTATGAATCAATTATTTTTATTAATGATCTAAAACACTTTAATCATTTAGTAAAAACAACAATCAAAGATAAGGTACCCATGGCCCCTTTATTTGATGGAATGGAAACAAAGGCAGAGTTTTTGAATAAAGTGTCCATTTATATGGATGCATTTAAAACTCTAAATCAAACTTCTTATAGTGCTTTAGGGAAGCTTTATAAACATGCATCAAACTTGACTGCCGATGAATATGTTTGGTTCAAAAAACTTCTTTGGTCAAAAATAAACAATTCTAACAATTAGAATTTTGTAATTCTATAACTAAAATTTGTAGTTAGTTGTATGATTAACAAGAACTATTTTTCATTAGATGTTTTTAAACAAGCTTTTAGTTGGATTAAAAGAACCAGTGATATAGGTAAAAAAAATATTTCTGATGAAATGATTTTAATTCAAGGAAAACTTTATGCTTATATACCAGAAAAAACTTTGAATGCCAACAACAATATAGTTCCACAAAAAAGTGTTTTAATACTTTCAAAACATTCTTTTAAAGAAATAATTGTTACAGATAAAGTTTTCAAGGAATTGATTGATATCAATAAAGTTGCTAAAACAAAAATAAAAGAGTGTTTGGTTAATGCTTATGAAGAAAAAATGTTTTTAGAAAATATTATCAACTACAAAGGAACAATTACTGAAATAGATGATGAAAATGAAATTGTTTTAAATCCTGCTTGGATTCGGCTTTTGAAAGAAGCACAAGATTCAAATCAAGATTTGTTTATGGGAATGATGTTTTATACAATAACTTCTATAATTTTGTCTAGACCTGTTTTTGATACAGGTTGTTGGTTGTTGGATAAAATGTTTGTGGGCGGCTATTATAAACTCTTTGTTGGTGGAACAACTACACCAATTCTATATGTTACAGGTAGAGACTTGTTTGATGGTTTAGATCAAAACAAGATTATTTTGCTAAAGGATTAATTAAGGAAAACAAAATGTCAAACAAACCAGCAATCAATCATAAACCAAAACAAGAATTCAACAGAATTGCAGACGAAGCTTTTAAAGAAGTAATAAATGCATTAAAGGAAAAACCACAAAAACTTCCTGTTGTAACAAAGCCAGAAGTTGTACTAGAAAACAAACAACCAAATGTTGTTGTAGAAACCAAAGAAGAAGTACAACAAACACCTGTTAAACTTGATGAAGCAATTGTTGTTGCAAAACAACAATTTGATCTAAAAACTGATTATCTTTCTGACGAAACAAAAAAAGCTCATTTAGAACTTTATCAAGACTATGTTGATGCTTTTAATAAAAACAGTGCAGAACTTGATGGAGTAGAAACAAAAGTATCAACTACTGGAGCTCCTAAAGCGAACCCTGAATTACATTCTTTGATTCAAGATGGAGTTTATAACATGAATGCTATTAAGCTTCATGAACTTTATTTTGCAAACATTGGTGACTTGGCATCTGTCATCACAATGGATTCAATTCCATGTATAAGATTTACAAATGAGTGGGGAACATTTAATGATTGGCAACATGAATTTATTGCTTGCTGTTTATCAACAAGAAATGGTTGGGCAATTACAGGATATGATATGTTTTTGCAAAAATATTGCAACTATATAATAGATTTACACAACATTTCTGTTCCAGTAGGAGTTATTCCTGTTGTTGTTATGGATATGTGGGAACACGCATATTACTCAGATTATCAAAACGAAAAACTTCCTTATGTTTTTGCAATGATGAAACAATTAAATTGGAACGTTGTTGAAAAAAGAATGTTAGCTGTTGAAAAGGCCGCAGCTATGTTTTCTTCTATGAACAAATAATTTGGTTCCCAACATGAAAAACAAAAAAAAACAAATAGTTCAAGAAACAACTAAGTTAGATTATCTAATAGATGTTTCTTTGGATCAAAAGGTTGATAAATACCTTATTGAGTATGAACGTACAGCAGTGTTGGGTCCACCAACGTTACCAAACGGACAACCAAATCCAACTGTTGGTGCTCAACAACTTGCTGTTGATACAGGAAAATTTCCAACAGCTCCAACAACAGCGCAACCAACTGTCCAAACTTCTTCTATTCAAACAATAAAAAAACTTGTTGAATCGAAGCAGCAATTATTGCCAATTACAATATCTCCTGAAAGTAATGATATTGTCGTTGACAGGTTGCATGAAAATGTTCAACTACCTATAGAAATTTTTGAGCCATCAATCAAAGAAAAGGCCCAAGAACAGATTAATGATTTAACTGTGTTGGCGTTGACATCAAAATTTTTTGATGTTGATTTAATTGGATTACCAATTTCTGTCGCTCAGAAAAAAGATTCTCCTGTTGCTATTACTGTTGAGAAAAAGCAAACACTAAATGAAGCTCCTGGTGATGCTCCTGCCGCAGACGCAGGAGCCGACGCAGGAAATGCTCCCGCAGACCCAACCGCTGGAACTGATGATCCTACAGCAGATTTAGATATGGGTGGCGATGGTGCGGCTGATGCTGGTGGTGGGGAAGACCCTAAAAAAGAAAACTTACCACAAAAACCAAAAATTAACTTATCGTTGCTTGCTAGAAGTATGGCAAAACTCATTAATGGTTATGAGTATTTGATTGATCCTAAGAAAGTAATTTACAATCGTTGCAAAGCATTTATCAAAATAAATTATGGTGAACAAGTTGCGAGTCAGTTTGAAAAAATATTGAAAATTGAATTCAACATCGATCCATATACTTCTCAACCAGCACAAAACACAACTCCAGATTCTTATACATCAGGTTCAGGTAGTTCTGATGGTGGCAGTATAGGAACAAGCAGCCCAGAGTAAAGCAAATCCGTGGGAATAAACAAAGTAAAATTTAAAAAAGAAAAAGCTCCAATGGAAGCTTTTGTTGTTCCGCGGCCCGTTTCTTACAAAAACTGTCCTTATCGAGAAAATCCATTTGAATTTTCAAATGATCAAAGACAAGTTCATTTTAGAGTGGATGCTAGATTACATAAAGAAGTAAAGAAAATACTCCATGACAATGGTTTGACAATTGGAGATTTTAGTCAATTCATTTATATGAAATTAGGAATGCATGACAAAGAGTTGTTAAAGTTAGTAGCAGAGTTTCAAATAGAAAAATCTAATTTTTTGTTGAATTCATCTACAGCAGCAACATCATTAGAAGATGCAAACCAAATAGAGTTAATATACAAACTGATAGAAAACTCTGACATTGAAATAGACGAATCAGAATAGTAAAGTACATGAAAGTTTTTAAAAATTTGTTTGATAAACTCTTGAAAACATCACAACCAAATTCAAAAGAAAGTTTTTTGCCACCCCCAGATCAAATAATAAAAGAACAAGAAAATTCTAATTTTGATGTAGATGAAAAAACTTTTGAGTATGTGAAATCTGAAATGGATAAAATGTCAAAAACAATGTTGAACTCTTCTGACTCTTTATCAGAAAACAAAGAAACTGAAAAAATGTTGATGATGTTGCTGGTTCGACAACTCAAACAACTTAGTGTTCAGATTGGTGAACTACAACTCGAAAACAAAGTTCTAAAAGAATACATGACTGCTCAAGCTTTGTTAAGTGAAGAACTTATCAACATGTTTGGTGAGTTTATGAACTATGTTGAACAAGGAAACTTGTCTTTTGACAAAGAATTAACATATGATACACCAGACGAAATTTTAGATGAAGAAGTTTCATCAGAAAAAGATGTTTTAGGTTATTCAGACATTTATGGCAACAAAACAAAAAACAAGAAATTAATAAACTAATATGTCAGTTAAAGAGTTTTTCCAGAAAGCATGGATCGTAATAAAAAGATTTTGGTATGTTCCAGTTCTTGTTGTTTTGGCAGGAGTAAGTTTTTTCTTTTTAAGAGATAAAAACATTTTTGTTGATCTTCTAAAAAACACCTTTAAACAATATAATGAAGACATTGAAAAGGTAAATGAAGTTCACAGAAAAGAACTTGAACAAAGAGAAAAAGCGCAGCAAGAGTTTGAACAACGCAGAGTTCAAATTGAACAGCAGTTTCAAGAACAAAACAGAGAACTAAACGATAACCACAAAAAAGAAATTGATAAGATCATTAAAGAAACAAACAATGATCCAAATGAACTTGCTCGCAGACTTTCTGAAGAGTATGGTTTTCAAGTGGTATTGCCTGTAGAAGCAAGAAAAGAAAACGAACAATGAAAAAAATTCTGTCGTTGTTGTTGATGTTTGTGATGCTGTTCAATAGTTCTATGGTGTTTGCTCAACAACAACCTTCTGCTTTACCACCTGCTACAGTAAGTTTACCACCATTTGAACAGTTGGTGCAATTAGGATCAACAAACAACAGAGGCAGAATTTCTCCAATGAGAGCTGGTCAAACAGCACCTTTTGATGGTGTTTTATTTGACACGCAAGCTTCGGCAACAATTTCTGCTGAACGACAGTTTATGGCACAACAATGCTCAATATATGTGACCAGAGAAGTTGAAACAGCAAGAAACGAAGCAAGACTAACACAATCCAACGCAGACGCACGTATTGCGGCTCTAACAGCCGAAAGAAGTATTATGGTAGAATCTCGAACAAGAGAGGTAGAACGCCTTACAACGGCTTTACGAGATTCTGAGGAACGATCAACGAGTTTCTTTAACGCTAGAGGAATGTTTTGGCTTGGGATAGGTGTTTTATCAACTGGTGCGGTTATAGGGGCTATATATTTAGGATTAGCACTTTCTTCGAGATGATAAACAATGCCAGAATTTCCTCCAAAACTTCCTTCTAAACTTCCTGATTCCCTTCTGAAACCAGAAGAAAAAAATCCAGCTAAAGTACCATGGTATTTGTTAAAAAATTCTGATGGCGCTCGTTCTGTATCATATACACTTGTAATAGTCTTTTCTTTGCTTGCTGCAATATGGTTCTTGTTGGGTATTTTTGAAAAACTTGGCCCCGTAAACGTAAGACCATTTTCAGGCAGTGAAACGATGGCAGTTTTATCCGTTGTATATGCTTTATATTTCGGTAGACGCCATCAAGAACTAAAAGCTGGCGAAACAGAAACCAATCCAGAACCTTCACAACAAATCATAATCAATGCTCCTGTGTCTCCTGGGGCACAAGTAGCAGAAACTATTTTAACTGACTAATTAAAGATAGAATATAACAACTTGACTAAACACACAAGAGGTGTTAGTCTACTTCAGGATGGGTTGATCTCATCCTGATTTTTGTTTTTAAACTATTGAAATATTTTATGACAAATTTTGACTTTACTGACATAGGAATTGAGGTAGAAGAAGACGAAGTAGATTCTATAGATACTCTGGCGTTATGTCCATTTAAAATGGATGGTCAACTTTACACCGGAAAAATTCATGAAAAAAATAAAAAATATTTATTTTTTTATCAATTTGTAGAAGGAAAACTTCATTCAACTTTCAAAAGACCATCATACGTTTGTATTAATAGAAAAACAAAAAACATAGATTATATTCATTGGTTTTACCATGGTATACAACTAAAAAGCGTTGATACAAAAACCAATGTTGTTGAGTATATCAATGAACCTGAATGGGTTCGATTTGTTTTAAACACTATTGAAAATGAAATATAAATTTTGAATCAAAGGTTTATATGGCAAAATTTAGACAAGATATTGTCAATAGGTTTGATGAAGATGAATATGATGATGGTGGGGGGTTTAAAAGAAACAATTGTTAACCTAACATCAAGAGTTGATGAGTGATCTTATGCCATCGACATGGATAACACGATCATTCTTGGGGATAACCTTGAAGTATTAAAAGATTTGCCAGATGAGTTTGCTCAACTCATTTATATTGACCCTCCTTTTAACACGGGAAAAAAGCAAACAAGAACTCGTGTTAAAACAAAATCTATTTTACCACCATCATCAACTGAAGCAGCGGACTCTACAACATATTCAAAAGTAAGCACTCGTAAAGGTTTTGCTGGCAAAGAATATGCTTCTCAAAAGATTGAAGAAGCAGGTTCTTATAGTGATAAATTTGTTGATTTTGAATCATTTTTAATAGATAGAGTAAAAGCTTCTTTGCATTGTTTAAAGAAAAATGGGTCTATTATGATTCATTTAGACTACAGAGAAGTTCATTATATAAAAGTTGCTATGGATAAACTTATTGGACGTGATAAGTTTATGAATGAAATTATTTGGGCTTATGATTATGGCGCCAGATCAAAAAACAAATGGTCTGCTAAACATGATACCATTTTATGGTATGTAATGAATCCGAATGATTATGTTTTCAACTATGATGCAATGGAAAGAATACCTTATATGGCGCCAAGTCTTGTTACGGCAGACAAAGCAGCCAAAGGAAAAACTTTAACAGACGTTATTTGGCAAACAATTGTTCCTACAATGGGCAAAGAGAAAACCAATTATCCAACTCAAAAACCATTAGGTCTTTTGAACAAAATAATTCCTGTTCACACCAACAAGGATGATTTTGTTTTGGATTTCTTTGCAGGATCAGGAACAACAGGTGAATCAGCAGCAATCCATAATAGAAAATTTGTTTTAGTTGACAAGAATTTTGAAGCAACCGATGTTTGCAAAAACAGACTGATAAATTATTCTCCTGTGTTCGTTGATAAATCAGTAACAGCGTTGGAAAAACTTTTGAATGTTGTTCCAACAGAACCTACTGAGACAGAATCAGAAATTTTATCAGAAAACAATCTTGAAGAAAAGAAACAATGATATCTGAAAAAAAACTAAAAAGTTGGATTGATGGAAATTTTAATGTTTTATTGATTGGAAAAGCTGGTGTTGGAAAAAGCAGTATTATTAAACAATGCTTTGAAGATAATAAAATAAATCATTTATATTTTTCTGGCGCTACTCTTGATCCTTGGGTGGATTTTGTGGGTATTCCAAAAGAAAAAGAAACCACTTCTACTGATGGTAAAAAAACAAGTTATATTGAACTTGTTCGGCCAAAATACTTTGAGCAAGATGAAGTGGAAGCAATTTTTATTGATGAGCTAAATCGAAGCCATGCTAAAGTAAGAAATGCTGTAATGGAACTTATTCAGTTCAAGTCTATCAATGGTAAAAAGTTTGATAAACTAAGATTTGTTTGGGCTGCCATTAATCCTGACACAGAAAAAGATGAAAACGAAAATAATGTTTATGATGTTGAAAGGCTTGATCCAGCTTTAAAAGATAGGTTTCAAATCTGTTATGAACTACCTTATCAAATAGATAATTCTTACTTTCAATCAAAGTATGGTTCAGCCGGTAGTGTAGCTACCAAATGGTGGACAGGATTAGATAGCAAAACAAAAGATGTAGTATCACCAAGACGCCTAGAATACGTTCTAGAGGCTTTAAATAAAAACATTGATGTTAGAGATGTACTTCCAAAACAAGCCAATGTAAAGACACTAATTGAACAAATTCAAAACGGAAGTTATGAAGAACAATTTATAAAACTCCTTGAGGAAGGCAAATACGAAGCTATTATATCAAATGATAGCTTGGTGCAACATAATTCCAAAAAAATATTTGGTAATGAATCTGTATTAACAAAGATTGTATTTTCAATACCTGCCGAAAACTTTGTTGCAAAATTTAAAGGTTTTTCTGAACAAGAAAAAAGAAATATTGAAACTGTTTTTTCAAAAATGATTTCTCCAAGTATTATTGTTGAGCCAGAAAAGCTTGAGTATGTAAAAAACATTTCAGAAGCTATAAGAAGAAATTCAAAAAAAGAAAACGGACAGTTGCTAGCTGTATTGAATAATTTGATTCGTTCAAAATCTCCAAAACCACCAGAAGGAGAGAAAACAGAATCTTTATCTAACTCAACACAAAAAATGTCCAAAAAAGATTTCAAACAAATAAACAGTTTTTCTAATTTGATTTCTAATGCTAATACAACAGGCGTAAAAGTTTATCATACAAGAGACTTACAAACATTTCTAGAACAGTTTGATCAAACAGACGAAACAACAATTACAGCATATAAAACTGCATTTTGTTCTGTCGTAGCAAGGTTCCAAAATGGAACCATTGTGAAACAGGATGTTTTGTTGAAATTTTTTAGTAAAGCAATTGAAACGATTGAAAATTCTGTTAAAAACAACAAAACATCATCAATTGTTTGGCCTAAAAATATTTACAACATTCATTATGTTGAAAGAAGAATGAAAGAAATCAAAAAAGAAATAGAACAATATAACGTATGAAACTTCTTGATTATGAAGAGTTTGTAAGAATCTCTTATAGACTTGAAACATATGATAGCTTGTTCTATGCATTGTGGAAACTAGCAAAAATATATTTGATAGAATCTGATGACAAAGAACATAATGTAATAAAAACTGCCGCAGTTCGATTTGATACAGAAGGGAAAGAAATTCAGTTTCTTTTTAATGAAGAGTTTTGGAATTCAATCAATGAACCAACGAAACACTTTGTTGTGTGCCATGAGTGTATGCATATCATATTATGTCATGGTATAAGAATGAAAAAAATGAATGCTTTTAATCAACTAGGCAACATTGCAGCAGATTTGTTGGTGAACACTCTTCTAATAAAAAACTTTGGAATTCAAAGAAATCAAATCGTAGATCACAACAACTATTGTTGGTTTGACACCGTATTTGAACCACAAAAAGCAAAACAAATGTTAAACATGTTTAATGCACTAACATTTGAAACAATTTATAAAGAATTATTACGAGAACAAAAAAACATAGGTCAGCCACTATTAGTTGATAGTCATGATGAAATGATGAATGGTGATTCTAGTGGTGAAGAAGAACTTCTAAAAGAAGTGTTTGATTCTATAAATAAAGAAATGTCATTTGATGAAAAACAAGAGTTTTCATCAAAACTTCCAGAAGAAGAACTTGAAGAAGCCAATCAAGAATTTGAAGAAATAGAAGAAAAACAAAACGCTGGTAAAGAAGCTGGTACTCATAGTGGATCAGGAACTTTGTTTGTTCCCAAAAAACCTGTTATAAAGAAAAGAAAATGGGAAACGGTTGTAAAAGACTGGACAGCTCGCCAACTAAAACAATTTGTTGAACAAGAATCTTGGATTCGAGCAGATAGAAGAAATTATTCTTTTGTAAAAGACAAAGAAATGTTTCTTCCTTGCACAATAGAATCTGATAAACATGAAAAGAACAAACTTGATGTGTGGTTTTTTCTTGATACGTCAGGAAGTTGTGCAGGGTATGCTAAAAGATTTTTTTCTGCGGCAGACAGCATTCCAACTGATAGATTTAACATAAGACTGTTTTGTTTTGATACATCAGTTTATGAAACCAGCTTTAAAACAAGAAAACTTTATGGTTTTGGTGGAACTAGTTTTTATTGTATTGAACAAGCAATACAAAGAATAACTTCTAGTGAAAAAATACCTTATCCACATGCTGTTTGGATATTAACAGATGGTTACGGAGACAATGTTTCACCTGAAATACCAAAAAGATGGCATTGGTTTTTAACTGAGAATTACAAACATTGTATTCCTAAAGAATCAAAAACATATATGTTATCAAATTTTGAATAACAGATAGTATACTTACGTTTAGGAGAAACTTTAAGGTAAATGTCTCAAGAAAAGCAAAAAAAAGTTGTTTCTATTAATCCAAAACAACTTTCTAAGTTTGTCAAAGCTCAAATGCAAGAAGAATCAATAAAAGAAAAAACAGAAGTTCAAAAAACAAGAATGTTGTTTGAATCTTCCAAGAGATTGATTGAACTTGCAAAAAAGTTTCCAAAACTTTCAACAGATGAGTTGAAAGAACTTATGGTTGTTGAACAAGCGTTGGAAAAAATGGACCTAAAAAGTGTTGAATCAAGTTTAGATTCACTAAAAACCAATGTTGATTCTGTTACAAACGCTCTAAAAGATAGAGAAGATGCAAAGAAAAAACAAGATGACGCCAAAAAGCGTGAAGACAACGAAAAAGGTTCGGCTGCTAAAGCTGCTATGGACACTGTAAAAGCAGACAAAGAACAATCAAAAGGCTCAGAAGAACTTGCTACAAAGCAAGCTGCTGGCCTAAAAGGACCAGCGTTAGAAGAGTTTTCAAAACAAGTCAAAGAAAGATACGATCTAACAGAAGCAGAAATAAAATATATGTTAGATAATCCAGAGTTTTTTGTTAGAGTTATTTCAACAGTAATTCCAAAAATGTTACCAAGAATTCCTGCTGAAACAAAGAAACAATAAACATAGTTTGTATGTTATCTTGGTTCAAGGCCAAACACATTGAAACTATATTGTGTTCATGGCACGAGTCTTGTACGCATCAACTAGAAAAAACCTTTAAATGTAAATCTTCTTTGGTGGCCACACAGTTTTGTTTAAAGCTGATTGCCACCAAATTTATTTCTTGTGTTGAGGCAGAACAACTATTCAAAACAAAAAACTGTGTTACTGTGCGTGTTTCAACTTTCGTTAAAGAAAGCGGCCATACAGTTTTAGCCACACCAGAACAAATTGAGAAAGAATTATTTCTAATAGAAGAAATATATCGAGAACAAATTAATGGAGAATGAAAAACAAATTTCTGATTCAGAAATGTTTATCAGTTCTGAATATAATGAACTAATAGATTTCGATTCTTTGACAAAAGATGAAACAAAATATGAAGCCTACGTTAAAGAACTTGAAATCTTAAAAAGAGTCAAAACTCGTGTTGTTTCTATAACATTAAAAGATTCTTTGCAAAACTGTATAGGAATATTAAATTCTGTTTCAAACAAATTTGACGGCAAACTAAAAGTTAATTTAAATATCACAGCATCTTCAGAACGATTTTTGTCAGATGTAATAACAAAAAGTTGTTTTGTTAGTTCAATAAAGCTATCAGAAAATTCTAGTTTAGACTCAAAGATTGAACAACCTATGTTTGAGGTAGTATCAACAAGCACTGTTTATAAAATTGTTAAAGTAAAATTATTAGAATTATTAGATGAAAACAATGTATGTCAAACTTGTTTAAAAATGACGTTACAATTAGTTTCCTAATTATTTATGAAAGATATCTAACATAAGATTTAAAGGTTTATAATGGAATCAAAAATTAAAAAAATAATTTCTCAAGCAAAGAAATATAGTCTTTTAGAACAGTTGTTAAAAGAAGACCCTGCTGTTCCTCCAGCTCCACCAGCTCCACCAGCGGCGCCTGCTGCACCAGCTCCAGATATGTCTATGGATGCTTTGTTGGGTGGTACTGACCCTGCTGCCGCAGGTCAAGAGGGAGTTCCTGGTCAAGATAAACCTGTTGCCCTAGATGACGTTGTAGATCGTCTCAATGTGATTCGTGGTGGTAAATCATTAAAAGACCCACAAGTTTATACTGAACTTAACACATATTTCGCAGGTTTACAAGAACAAGACAGAAAACAATTGTTTGATTTTTTGAATAAAATTTCTCAAATCATAACTGGTACCGCTGCTGATGACCCAAATGCACCACAAACAGCAGGAACACCAGCAACACCACCAGATGAAACTGTTCCACCAGCACCTCCTGCAACACCTGCGCCAGCCGCCCCTGTTGCTGCTCCAGCGCCAGCTCCCGCAGCTCCACCAGTGAATGTTACATAAAATGAAACAACCAATAAATGAATCATTACAGTCAGTAGTGAGGCTTCTTGTAGAAGAACAAGAAGCACAAACTGCGGACGCAATAAATTCCAAACCAGAATCTACTCCAACAGTTTGTTCTATTTTCGATCAAGACAAATCAGTTGTTGTTCATTCTGATGAGCAATCAAAGGAGTTAGAAAGACTTTTATGTGCATTAGTAAATGCACGTCAACATTTTTCTCGTGGTTCTTCTGAACGACTTTTGTTTGTTGCAGCCGCGAAAGCAGTTGAAAGAAAACTAAGATCAGTTAATAAAAACCTAAATAAAAAAGAAGTATTGACAGAACCAGGGGTTGCTAGTTTAGGTGGCGGACCTTCTGAGCCTGTTTCTCAAGAATCTGCTGCTATCACAACAAAGAAATAACAGCATCACATTCAGCAATGTAGTGTATTTCAGTTCCAATCAAAAGTTTGTAAATTAATAAGTTGTTATAAATTTCTAAAATATAAACATTGATAACATACCCAATTAAAATTTCTTGCGCCGTTGCTAAAAACAACGGCGTTCCTCTTTCAACTCTCCAAGTTTTTTCAAATTTGTTTATTTTTTGTTCAACTAAATTTGTTGTGGTAATAACATTGTTATGTCCAATTGCTTCTATTGAAACCAAGTCATTGTTTTTAGGCTTTTTTTGATTTATTCTTGTAGACACAATTTGGCCAACTGTAAATTTAATTTATAGTCTATGACATTCTTGAAATTCTATTTATTTTTGTATTATGGCAACTCAAATTAATCCTAAAGACGTTAAATCACCTTCTTTTCATAAGTTCTATGAAAAGGTTGTAAAACCAACAACTCCTGAAGTAAAAATATATTTAAAAGATGATTCAAAATTCATGAAACTGTTGAATTTTTTTGTTGGAAAATTCAACAAAGGTTTTATGACGGACTACATTACTACAATTGGTACAAACATATATTTCCCTAAAGCAAAACTTGAAGCAGAAGATGAGAGTGCTACAGAAATATTAGCGCACGAATGGATTCACGTTAGAGATGAACAAAGACTAAAGCTACTTTTCCGTCTTGGATATTTATTTCCCCAAATATTAGCTGTTTTTGCTTTGCTAGGTTTATTTGGGTTTCTATTTAAACCAATGTTTTTTATGTTTTTGTTTTTGTTGTTTTTGGCACCATTACCTGCACCGTTTCGTATGATGTTTGAACTAAAAGCTTTCCGTATCACAAAGCTTTTTTGCAAACACTATTATGGTATTACTGACTTGAAATTCGTTGAAGATTGGGTTACAGAGTTAATGACTAAGAACAGTTATTACTATGCTTGGCCGTTTGAAACAGATGTTAGAAAACGTTATTCTGATGAAAAGGCATTGGAAACTGAACAAGATTATGATAGAATCGTTGATTTTATTAATGCTGAAATGAAACAATAAAACGAAAGAACTATATGGGTTTATCATCAAATCATCCTGAAGTAAAAAAAGCAAAAAGTTATACTGTTGTTTCATGGTCTGGGATGAAACAATGTAAACCCATAGAACCAGATAAAATAAATTCTTTTAGACATGTTTTTTATTCAATGGTTAAAACATGTCTAAAAGAAGGTGGTGTAGGGTTGTGTGCCAACCAAGTCGGTATAAACTGGTCTATGTTTGTTATGCAACTCGTAGGTAAAAATGAATTTATAGGCTGTTTTAATCCTTCATGGAAAAAACATGCCACTGATCTAACCGTTAGTGAAGAAGTTGAAGGATGTTTGTCTTCCTATCCAAAACAAAAAAAATATATTGTGTCTAGGCCAAATAAAATACTCGCTTCTTGGGTTGAATTAACACCAGATGGAAAAACAATTGAAAAGAAAGATATGCTCCTAACTGGAATGCAAGCTAGAATATTCATGCATGAACATGATCATTTATATCTGGTTGATATATCAATGCTAGGAACAGAAAAGAAATAACAAAAAGAAAAGCCCTGTAAATCAGGGCTTTTTACTTTAACAATTGGGGCGGTTGTTTAATAGTCAAACACAGGTCTAACAACCCATTTTACACCATGGTTCGTTAGAATTTTTAGAAGATAGTTAGGTTCTACTTGATTGTCTGTCACAGGAGACAACAACATCATTTCGCCAATAAAAACACCAACAGGTTGTCCCATTTTTATTGGAAGATATTGAAATCCTCTGCTTGCTCTGTTAACAACATTGTTGTTTTCCTGAAGTTTGTATGCTGATATGTTTGATATGGTAGCAGGATTAGTTGGAAACCTAATTGAAGTCATTCCTGGTAATTCAATTACGGAAGGATCATATGCTTGTACCATATAAACTCCAGTTTCTCTAATCAGTTTGGTAGAATGACCTTCCAACGAATATTCTTCTGGGAAATCAGACCAATGATTTGCGAATAACATTTCTCTGTTGACGTGATCAAAAGAAAATCCGTTGATTTGTTGTCCGGGGGTTAGTGAAAATGTAGCAGGGTGATAAAGGCTGTATCTTATCATTTTTATTCTATTGTAATTGTTTCAGTAATGGTTGGATAACCGTATTTTGCATAAGAAGTTTTACATTCAAGATTCATAATAGGAGAATAGTATGCAGTACCATGAGAATGGCCACAAAAAACTCTAAAGTTTACAAAAGGATTGTTTTTTGCAAATTTAAGCAAAACGTCTCCTGTTTCTTTTGAAGAAAAAAATGGCAGCCAATCTTTATCAGATTGTTTACCATCATACACACTATTTTCTTTGAAAGGCGGAACATGCGTTAACACAATAACTGTTTTGTAGTTTTTTTCAATAGCATCTTGTAATTGTAATTCTAGTTTTTTTGCAAATTCAACAGAATATTGTTTACAAGAACTGTAAAAATCGTTCATCGTGCTAAGTGATTTAAACTCTTTTATTAAATCAATATCATCTTTCATTAAGAGTTTAGAATTTTCAAAAGGAGCATATTTTCCATCATACCATCCATCTACACCTACTAAGCAAGTGAAATCATTGAGTTGAACAGATTGTTTTTTGTTTGTCAAATA
>ERZ795060.2861-NODE-2861-length-16834-cov-8.811133_pt1 | contig 16834 bp, 20 predicted proteins | sample MGYA00375144_ERZ795060 | MGnify/ENA primary metagenome ERZ795060 (study PRJEB30189, sample SAMN05720157) | activated sludge metagenome | isolation source: anaerobic digester from wastewater treatment plant | place: Japan | collected 2015-05-15 ...
TAGGAGGATTCGATGTTAATTCAACAGGTTATTCGTGAACCAGAAGTTGTTCAAATTATTGTCAAAAATGTTGATGGTAGTGGTTCCATCACCACAGGGCTTGGTGTTGCCCTTGTTGGTGCTGGTGCATCCATCGACGGCGTGAGCGCGACGAAATATGCCGCCGCTAACGTCAGGACCTTCGCGGGAGTTGCCGCTGAGGATATTCCGATCAACGGTTATGGTCGTGTGACGGCGTGGGGATTGGCGCAAAGCGTTGCCATTTCCAATGTTGGAACGTCCATTACCATCACCCGTGGCGATACGTTGAAACCAGGAGCCGTGGCCGGGACGTTCTTCTCTAGCTTGGCTAGTGAAGCGATCTCCACACTCCTGTATAAATACGTTGTTGCCGCTTCGACCCCTGTGGCCATTTCGACTGGTTCTCAGTCGTATTGCCATGGCATAGTAAGAGCGTTATAGTGCAATTGCTTTGATCCTGCGAGTGCGCTATAATAAACTCCAATAAAAATATTGGAGGGGATTATGTGCTCACTCGCAGGAAAAAAGCAAAGCGAAGAACACATCAGGAATAGGATTAATTCAAGATTAAAAAATAATCCTAGTTACATGCCAAAAGGTTTTAAGGCATGGAACAAAGGGAAAACAAAAGAAACAGATAAACGTATCGAAAAGTATGCGGCGAAAGCGATTAAGTATAGAAAGAGGATGGGTAATGGATACGTCGGTATCTATATGCCGAATCATCCGATGAATTCTCGTGGTTATGTTATGGAGCATAGAGTTATTATGGAACAAAAGATTGGTCGTTATCTTTATAAACATGAAGATGTCCATCATTTAAATGAGGACATAAAAGATAACCGAATTGAGAACCTAAAGCTAATGACGAAATCTGAACATGCCAGGTATCATGCTATTAAAAATGGTTTAGGTGGAAATTGGAGATCTCTCAGATGAGAATAGGACTCCTTCATCCCACCCGTAAAGTGTGGCGACCATTCAGGAGTCCGCTTGAGGTCTGCCGTTGCAAGGCGGACGATGCTTTGGTGACCCCTTCCCAAGCATCGCTCGCCTTGCACGCAGGCCATCATATTAAGAGCCCTGTTACAGTTTCAATTACGGAACTTATTTTAATTTGGATTGGAGTTATTCGCTAATGGAAGACTTAAAGCCGGAAGAACTTAAAGAACAAAAAAAGGAAGAAGGCGTAATCCGCGTCGCTGTTGGTATTGCCCATGAGGGAATGACGGGATCAGAAGCCTACTGTAATCGCATGTGGTTCTTTAAGCACTTAGGACATTTGGAGGAGCGAGGTAAATTAAAAAAAGAAACTCCTCGATTTGAGTTTTTCCATATCACTGTTGGTCGAGTTTTAACTCCGTTTGCGCGTGAAGAAATAGCAAAACGAGCCATTGATGCAGGAGTGGATTATCTTTTGATGATTGACGACGATATGATTTGTGACGCGGACTTATTTGAACGATTATACGCCGACAACTGTGACATTGTTGCTCCGCTTGCATTCACGCGAGGTTACCCTCATAAACCTGTCTTGTATTCGTGTGTTGAAGGTTGGGACGCAACAGCACAGAAAGAATATTTTATAAACCAGACGGTAATGAATTATCCGAAAGACAAACTGGTGGAATGTGATGCTGTCGGATTTGGAGCCGTCTTGATTAAGACCGAGTGTTTGAAATCAGTCCCGGCACCTCGATTTATGTCTACCTGTGGGACAGGAGAAGATATTTTCTTTTGTTATCAAGCCAAACGAAAGGGGTTCCGTGTGTTTATGGATACAAGAGTAAAGTTAGGCCATGTCGGTCATCCGGCAATTATTACGGAAGAATATGTAGACGCTGTGAGAAAAAGGGACAACATGGAGATTGAAAAATTCCATGGCGAATATACAAAATACAATGGGGAACTTCCTCCTGTGTGCGTGTTGGGGGACCGATGAATCCAATTTTTGATGTCATCATTCCCACCTGGAATAATCCTGATTTTTTAAACCCATGCCTTGATTCGATTATCGCTTGCGCTAACGCAACACAAAATGGTGGGCGAGTTATTATCGTCAATAATGGCCAACAGCCTATCGAGAAATATGTCGGTGATACGCCAAATATTTTGGTTTTAAATCCGAAAGAAAACCTTGGATGGGAGCGTGGCCTAGAGTATGGTCTAAAATACTCGACCGCACCATTTGTCGTGTTTCAAAACGATGACACTCATATTCCACGGTCCAACTTTGATTTTTACCAACAACTTCTTCGCCCGTTTTCAGATACTCGCGTGGCGGCAGTTGGACCTATCACAACGGTAGCCTCTGGTTATCACAGCATCTTTAGAAAAGACGCACTCATGTCTATATCGGAAGTTCCGTTTCTTATTTTCTTTACGGTTATGGTTCGTCGATCTGACCTTGACGCGGCTGGAGGTATTGACGTTTCTGCTCCTGGTGGAGACGATCTTGATCTTTCAATCAGATTCAGAAACGTTGGAAAGAAACTTTTAATTAATCCATCCGCATTTATCATTCATCATGCTTTTAAGACAGGAGAGCGTGTCCGGGGTGGTCCAGATACGTCGGGCGGATGGAATTCCATTGAAATGAGAGACAGAACAAATAGGTGGATAATTCAAAAACATGGATTTAAAAAGTTTATTGATCTTTCTGGTTCAGCAATCGCGTATTCCGCCGGATCTGGACCTGTTGATTCAGAAGGAGATGTAATTAGAGAGATAGTGCAGGATTCCATGAGCGTTTTAGAACTTGGATGTGGCGCCCAAAAAACTGTCCCACATGCTATCGGAGTTGATCGTATTCCAAAAGGTGAAATGGTCACGCATATTGGTAAACCATCGGTTGCGGATATTGTAGCTGACGTGAGTAAGGATATCCCTTTACCGAGCGAAGATTTCGATTTTATTATTTCACGTCATATCCTTGAGCATTGTATTGATGTGGTTTCAGTATTGAAGGAATGGAAAAGACTTTTGAGAGAAAATGGAAAAATAATTATCGCTGTCCCTAACGAAGGAATTATTAACGGTGTTCCAATGAATCCAGAACACGTTCACGCTTTTACAATAGAATCATTGAAATCTTTGGTGGAGGCTTGTGGACTTCGTGAGGTGCAAGTAATTGATCCAAAAAATGGAGTTTCTTTTGTCGGAGTTTATGAAAAGGGGACAGCAAATGCTTAGACTGGCAATTTATTATCAGGTTCTCCATAGGAACGACGGAAATCCTCTTTACGTTTGGGCGGCTCTTAAACGTAGGGAAAAGGCTGGCTTATTAAAAGTAGATCATCTGAATCCAACCGGCGACTCGGCTCAGTTTGGTAAATACGATTTCCATATTGACGTTGACTGGGGGGAGGACGGTCTGGGAGGACTTCTTCCTTATGTCCCGAGTGAAACGCCTAAACCGAGCATCGTATGGAATTCCGATACACATCTTGGATACGATTATCGTTTAAAGAAATCCCTTAAAGCGGATTACGTGTTCTGCGCTCAGAAGAAAGCTGTTGAGGACATGAAACGGGACGGGGTTCCTAACCCTATCTGGTTACCTCACGCCGTAGAACCTTTGGCTTATCCTCGTTATGAGCTTGCTTCAAAGAAATATGACGTTTGTTTTGTCGGTCACGTAAACTCACAGAACCGTATTGACGCTCTTGACCGTGTTTTCAAGGAAGTCCCTAACTTCTTTTATGGCCAACGATTGTTTGAGGATGCGGCGCGTAAATATGCGGAGTCAAAAATCGTTTTCAACATTGCCATGAAGGATGATGTAAATATGCGTTGTTTTGAAGCGATGGCGTCCGGTTCCATGCTTTTGACAGACAGAATTTCAAGCATTGAAGAATTGTTTGTTGATGGAAAACATTGCGTCATGTATGACAGCCTAGACGATATGGCTGAAAAAGCCAAATACTACATTGAGCATGACGAAGAACGTGAACGTATTGCGTCGGCTGGTTATGAAGAAGTTATGGCGAAGCACACGATTGACCATCGGATTGATAAGATTTTTGAAACGATAGGGGTAGCTAAACTTGAAGCTAAACAGGAGGCAGTATGCAATTAGTTCGATTGGTTGACCCAGGAATTCCCGACAAGATGATCGTTTTCGATGAACTACCCAAACAGATGTTGTCCGAAGCCGAAAAAATTAATCCCCGTGATTTGGGGCTTGCTCGTCACTGGGAAGTTTTGGGAACTCAATATGCTCTCTACTACAAGACCATCAACAAACACAAAATGGCCTGGGAAGAAATTTGCGGGTTTGTCCCTCGCAATGTTTCTAGGGATTTGCGGCTTCGAGACGATTTATCTTCCATGGCCGTTCCTGCTTCTGGTTCTTCAAACGAAGGGATTAAAATTGAGCCGGAGGACATTCCGGTTATTAAAATCCAGAAAGAGAGTGTTCCCGTAAACAAAACGGAAGTTGAGACGCTTGAGCCTGTTGTTTCGCAAGATGAAAAAGTTTCACATGCGAAGAATTGTATCAGTCTTGGGCGTGGGCTTAAGTATACAGTGGGTTGTCCAAGATGCGATCAATTATCGGGGAAGCTTGTAGCGGCTTAATTCAATGAGCGATACAGGGAAATCTTGGATAACAGCTTCTGGCATTTATACTGGGAGTAGTGGGGTAACTTTGGAATTAATCCCTGCTCCTGGTCCGGGGAAATATATTCACCTTATTTCTGGTTCTGTCATTATAACAACGGGAGACTCTTTTCCCGTTAATTATACGTCTGCGATTCTTGGCGACGGCACAAAATATATTTCTGTCCTGACGAGGAGTGGTTTTTCAAATAAAAAAACAAGTTTCAATTTTGAGCCATTGGGATTTGTTTTAGGAGAAAATAGTGCATTAACTTTTTCGCAGAGCGGAACTCCTGATTTTATGAAGTGCAATGCGAGATGCACAGTTGTCGCTTATGTGATGTGAGGAAAAAATGGATTTATATACAAAAAATTTATTATTAGCAACACGAGATTTATCTCCGTCATTAACATCATCGGACACTATTCTTATGGCAAGTCCAGGAACCGATAAACGTATTCGTCTATTGGATTTTCGGATTTGCATGAGAGACGGTGGAGGCGGTGGTTCGGAACTTTTTTTTAAAGATGGAATGGGTGGAAATAAAATTATCGAGCTTCTGTCATCGACATCAAGGATTAAAGAATATTCTTTTACGTTTAAGCCGATAGGGTATCCCTTGGGATATGGGAACGATCTTGTAATTGGAGTCGTCGGAGCTAATTTAGCTGTTGGCATTTATGTAACAGCATTTTATTAGTTACAAAATAATAAGGCGAGGCAATATGGATTACTCTGGAAAAGTGTGGTTGAACGGGACAGATTTATCTACGAATGCATCCGCCGACAAAACAATTATTGCGGCTCAGGGTGTTGGTAAAACTTTTCGCGTTATGAGTGGAGTTGTCAGCGTCACGGTTGCTGCCGTCGGTGGCGGTGGACTTGTTGCTCTTGAAAATGGAGTGGATGGGAAAGTAATATGGCAAGCGAATGCAGATGCTTCGGGCGTATATCAGATTGATTTTAGACCTGTGGGATACCCATTGACGGAGAATACACTTTTGAATTTGACAGTGAATGGGGCCGCAACGACACAGGCAAGTGCGCGGGCAACTATTGTTGCCATTCTCTAATGCCTTCTGTTGGTATTTACGATACGCCGTTAGGGAAGTACCAGATAAGACTTGTTTATGACGGGACTGGAAATTTGACATATATCGGTAAAGCGAACAGCGGGGAATTGACAAGTGAGGAAGCATGGCAGATCATGAAGTTGTCATACACCGCTGGGGGCGATCTTCAATCGGTTGCTTTTGCGAACGGAAGCCCAGCGTTCGTTTTTATTATGGATAACGCGGCGACTTACACTTTTAGTTAGAGGAGCTTCAAATGAACTTTCTTCAGATGAAGCAAGATTTGGCGGACAGGCTCTCTTCGTTTGATGAAACTATTTCCGCCGATGCGACAAGGCTTGGACGTTGGATTAACCGGGCACAGGACAATATTTGTTTGGCATGGAATTGGCCTTTCAATCGACAACTCGATATTATTCAAACAGTTCCAGATTATTCAACAGGGACTCTAAATATTTCGTCGAATACTTCAACAATTACGTTTAGTGCAACTCCACTCGTTAGTTTTCAGCACAAATTTATCAAATTCGGATCACAATCGGATTGGTATGAAATCGTTTCTCATACTGTTGGCGAAACGACGGCAGTCATAGGACAAAATTATCCGGGATCGACAATTACTGGTGGAACTTTTCTTATAAGGAAATTCAGATATGAATTAACTGGTAATGCTCTGACCGTAATCGATGTTAAGATAGCCTCAAACTTTAAAAATCTCATCAGCTTGTCTCCTATGATGACAGACATGATGGTCCAGATGACATCAGGGACAGGAACACCGACCGCTTATTTTCTTACATCTCCTGCGTCGGATGGTTCCCCTCAAATTGGATTCTTTCCGAACGCGGACGCTGTTTACAATATTTACGTTGAAGAGAAATTTGAAACAACTGAAATGGTAAGCGATAGTGATACGTCGATTATCCCTTCCCCATATCATGACTCTATCGTTACTCTTGCGAGCTATTATGGTTTCCTTAAAATAAATTCCCTTGATCGTGCGGCCATGGTGTTTAAGGAATTTAATGAATCAATGGAAGAAATGAAAAAGGTTTACACGCAAGACGCTGGCAGAAATAGAGTCATGCGACCGATTGATGGTAAATACGGAAGCGATACGCCGGGGCCTAGTCTTCCTCCCCAATACGGTCCAATGAGTTACCGATGAAGCCAACGGCGATCCGTCTTTACGATTTTACGGGGGGACTGAATACGAAGTCTCCCCCTATGGTCTTAAAGATGAATGAAGCGTCGGACCTCCAAAATATAAATCTTCTTCCGACTGGCGGATTCCAAAAGAGGAATGGGAATTCCGTTTTCAACTCTTCGGCTATGGAGTCTGGGGCCGCCGTGCATGGGCTTGGGTATTATCGGACTTCTTTGACGTCCGATTATATGATGGCCATTGCAGGGACTAAATTGTTCAAGGCAGATAATCTAGATGGAACGATGGATGACATAACTGGTGCCGTAACAATAACGACAGGACAAGACAATATCTGGACCCATTGTCAAATGAATAATCTTTCTATTTTTATTGGTGGTGCGCCAAACGCTCCGATCAAATGGAATGGGACAGGCAATGCCGCTGTTTTAGGTGGAACTCCTCCGAATGGTGAATTTGGGATTGTTGCAAACAGTCGTTTATTCATTGGCAATACAGCATCAAATCCATCAAGGATTCAATGGTGTATCTTGGGAAATCCAGAAGATTGGACTGGTACCGGAAGTGGGAGCCAGGACGTTGGACTGAATGACGGCGATACCCTTGTTGGTGCCTCCGTGATCGGATTTGACTCGATGCTGTTATTTAAGCAGAACTCAATTCATACTCTCGCTATTCGTTCTGCTCCATTCCCTTTATTCCCTCTCTTTACTGGCGTCGGAGCAGTTTCAAAACGAGCCATTGTAAACGTAGATGGTATTGTCTATTTCATTACACCTGAACCAAGAATGAAAGCGACAGATGGAACAAACATCATCACATTTTCGGATTCGATTGATGATGTTTGGGATAGTTTAAATAAATCTCGTCTCAAATATATTCATGGGGTACACAACAGACGGCTAAGACAAATATGGTGGTTTGTTTCGAGTTCTTCTGCAACCACTCACAACTTATGCATTATATGGGATTTGGAACGGAAATGTTGGCTTCGTCATACAACGGGACATGCTATGAATGTTTCTTCTTTTACTGCTGACAGAATAATTTACTGTGGAGCTTACTATGGGAAAATATACAAAATGGATGATTCATCCACTACGAACGATTCTTCTGAATCATCTCCAACGATAAATTCATTTTGGAATTCCGGATGGATGGATTTTCTAAATACATTAGAAGCAAAAACGCCTCAATATGCTGACCTTGTGTTTAACGGAGGGAATGATTTAAATTTTAAATTTTCATATGGATTTGATTTCAATTCAGACAGAATAAACGAATCTCTAACTTATAACTCTGGAAGCATTTGGGGGACTGGGTTATGGGATTCTATGACGTGGGGTGGTGCGAGCAGTACTGCTAGATTTGTTCAGATGAAAGGATCAGGAAAATTCTTCCAATATCGAATAGCTCATAACACATCAGGTCAGAATTTTATTTTTAACGGGATTGAGTTCGGAATAAATAAAAACGAAGTTCGTTCCATACGAGTTTAGGAGGAACTATGTCTAGCGTCGCAGTAACTAATACTTTTTCTTCTGGGACAACGGCAGTTGCATCACAAGTTAATACAAATTTTTCAGATTTGACAACATATATTAATGATAGGAATTCCGGGTTATCGAAGTGGGACTCATTAGCTGTTGCCAATAATGCTGTTATTGATGGAACACTTAGCGTTGGAGGATCAACAATTGGGGCCGGAAATAATGGGTGGACTTCAGTTGCTTCCGAGACATGGACATATGCTACAGCGAATTCATTTACTATTTCAGGAGATAAAACAAGCGTATATTCCGTTGGAGATAAAATAAAATTGACGCAATCGTCAACTGTAAAGTACTTTTATATTTATGCCGTAAGTTATTCAGCTCCGAATACTACGATTTCGATAACTGGAGGGATTGATTACACTTTTGCTAATTCAGCAGTTTCAGAAAATTATTATTCCAAGCTTTCCACCCCAAATGGCTTTCCATCGTATTTTAAATATACACCTACAGCTACAGGAATAACTGGAACGACTACCGTTGAAGGGGCTTTTAGGCTAGATCAAAAACTTTTAAGTGTTATGTTTAATATTTCAGGAACATCTAACTCGACAAATTTTTCAATAACTGCACCTCTTTCTTGTGTTTCAATTAGCGGTTTTTCGAGTTATTTACATAATCCAATTAATTATATTGTGGACAATAATGTTCAACTTACAGCTGGAAGGAGTTACATTTATTTGAATAACATCTATTTTTATCCTAACCCAACTGCTTCATGGACGGCGTCAAATACTAAAACAGTAGTTGGGATTTCCCAAGGATTTATAAACTAATGAATTTATTAGTTAAACCATTCCATCTAACCCCTTTTGAGAAAAACATAAATCAAAAGGCAAACATTAATTGGGATGACATCATCGCTTACGTCAATGATCTAGCAAAAGGTGGCGTAGCCATCGCTGATTCAAGTGACGGGTGGGTGGATTTCCCCATTATTCCGACTTACGTTTCTTCGACAAGTATGAAATTTGCTGGTGTCGATTACACAGGAATCATTCAGAAGGGTGACAAACTCTATATCGACCAGTCTGGCAACAAATATTTTTACATCACTGCCGTTACGTTCTCGACAGATACAACAGTTACGGTAACTGGTGGATCGGATTATACGGTTGCGAATGCGACAATTGTGAATCCACAATTCTCAAAACAGGCCACGCCACAAGGGTTCCCTCTTCAGCATAACTGGACGCCTGGGTTTACTGGTTTTTCTGTTAACCCGACAGTAACAGCGGCTAAATTTTCTATTTCAGGTGGCATGGCCAACGTAAGTTATATTCAAAACGCAAGCGGAACAAGTAACGCCACTGGATTTACAATAACCGGACTACCCATTTCTGCTGGTGTTTCAGATGAAAGTTCTGCGAATAGATTGTGGATTGGAAGAGATAATGGTGTTGGTGGATTAATAGTTTATTGTTATGTAAGTGGAACTACGCTTACCGTCGAAAAAACATGGGCAACTGTGGCAAGCTGGACCGCTTCGGGAAGCAAGGGTTTGTACCAATTTACAATTTCTTATCCAATTTAGGAGGAATCTATGGCAACTGCTGTCGATGAACTTAAACCGTTTGGATTGAGCGAAGCTAATGCAATTAAGATGTCCGCCGACGAATACGCGAAACAGGCCGCGGCGTATCGGAAAGCCCTTCAGCAGAGACTTATAGAGCAAGGACAGGAGCAATTCAAACAGGCTAATCCATTTATCTTGGAAGATTTAAATTCTCGCGGTTTTGCAACGTCTCCATCTGAAACGGCAAATACTCAATCACGTTATCTTGCGGATATTGCTTTGAAAAACAATCAAACATTGGGTGCGTTTGATACGAACGCCTTTAACGAAGAAAGCAATCTCCGCCAGCAGGCCGCCATGACGCCTTTAGAACTTGAACGAATGGGCATTGAACGCGACTATGCTCTTTCGGACCAGGCAAGAGAAGAGGCCCTTGCGCGCGAGTTGGCGAACCAGCAAAGTAGGGACTCTATGACGAGCGGGCTTCTTGGTCTTGGTGGGAATCTGTTGCAGGGGGCAATGTTTTCCAATGCAATAGGAGGTGGTGGGGCAGGTCTTGGCGGACTATTTGGTGGTGGCGGTGTAGCGGGAGGAAGTTCTGCTCTTGCTGGTGGTGCCATGGGTGGTGGAAGCGGAATCACTGGTGCCGCTGGATTGGCTCCTGGGTCAACATTACTGGGAGGGTCTGGCGGTGGAGCGGGGGCGGGTGCCGGAGTTCTTCCTTGGGCCGCAGGAATTGGTGCTGGATTTGGTGGTGGTTCATACGCCGGTCAAAAACTTGGAAATTCAATATTTAAAAGTAAAAAAGCAGAAAAGAGAGCAAGAACAGGTGCTACAGTAGGAGCTGGTATTGGTACCGCGGCAGGATCAATTTTTGGTCCAGCCGGTTCAGCAGTTGGTGGAATGATTGGCGGTGCTATAGGTCAAGGCATTGGTGGTTTAACCGCGTCACATTTCGCTGGACAGCATAGTCAACAATTTAAAAATCTTATTCATAAACCTGGGAAAACGATAGCCAATACACCAAAAAACGTAGCAAAAACTGTTAGCAACGCATTCAAAAAAGCATTCTGTTTCACACCTGGGACAATGATTGAAATGGCGGATGGTACGATTAAACCTATCGAATCCATTACTCTTGGTGAAAGTGTAAATGGTGGGAAAGTCTATTCGATCCGAATGTCCATGACTGACCCTGGACAGATTTACAATTATCTCGGGACGAACGTGACGGGGACTCATGCCGTTAAAGAAAATGGAGTATGGACGAGAGTGGAAAATAGCGCATACGGAATTAAGACTGATTTGCCCGGTCCCGTGATTTCTCTTGTGACAGAGAATCACAGAATCCACAGTAATGGGAATGAGTTTGCGGATGAATTCGAACACGATAATTACGAAGAAATTACGATGGATGAGTCACTGAAACTTCTTAATTTGAAGGAGCTTGCTCATGCCTGAAAGAAGGGACTTACCTAAAATAAATATTAAGCCAAGAGAAATCCCGTTTGACCAGATTGTTGCCGTCAAAGGGCGTAATCCCGTTGGAGAATCGCTTCCGATGTTCGGTAAAGTAATTTCAGACGCTATGATGAATCGCGCGAATCTTATCAAAATGGGACGAGAGACGGCGGCGATTGAAAAAGCGGCGGGAGTAAATCCTGGTACATACAATGGAATGAACTCAGAACAGGGGCTGGAATTCGCAAAGATGCAAAATGAACTCCGTCTTCAAGAATTAAAACAAAAAAAAGAACAAGAAAAACCAACACGTTCTGTTTTTGCATCTGAATTCAAGAAAAATCCTGAACCATATTTACAGTTCGAGCAGGGTGGTGGAAAACTTAATTTTATCAATGATCTTTCAGAAGGAAATAGAAGGGACAATTTGGATGTTAGAAAAGATTCGATGGTTCTTAATTGGGCTTCAAAGATGCGATCTGACCCGAATATTAAACCCTTATATCAACAGAAAATAAATGCTGGTTATGTGGACCAGATAATTGGTGCGGCGAAAGAAGGGAATACCGTTGCTGGGTCTGCGCTTGCCGCAAAGATGGCTCGCACAATGGGTGAAGTCGGAGTCTTGACTGACAATGACGTTAAACGATATGTGACTTCTGGAAGATTAGATCGTGGTGCGGCTGATAAATTATCACGTATGGCCCAAGGTAAACCTACCGACGCGACACTAGATGAAATAGGACAAATTGCTGGTATTTTAAGTTCAACATTCAATGAGAAAGTTCAGCCAACCTATAATTGGTATGCGGAAGTTTTGGCGAATAATATGGGAGATTCCCCGGAGAACACAGCGCGATTACTCGGTGTCAGTTATATGCCAAATACAAACGCAAAAACACTTTCTGTTCAACAAACAAATCAAATGCATATCCCTGTGCAATCCAATTCGGGAATTGCTTTATCTGGACCAGCGGCTCAACGATTGGCTGAACTTAGAGCCAAGAAAGCATCTGGAACTTTGAGGTAACTTTATGGCTCTAACAGAATCCGAAGAGCTTGAACTTTTAGAACTTGAAAACGCCAATGCAATGGCGTCCAAACAAAATACTCCTTCCTCTCCTTCATTCCTGGAGCGTCTTAAAAATATTCCAACGCAAGCATGGAATGCTCTTAAAGTTCCTGAGCAACTTTCGGAAAAAGGGTTGGGGTTAATCGCAGGGATGACTCCCGAATTCGTTCCACAAAGCGCAGTTAAGCGATTCGCCGGAGCTGTGGCTTCTCCGATAATTGGTCCGATTGGTCCTCTTGCCGGAGAAATCGCGGCACGAATGGGGCAGGATAAAGAAGGACCATCGGGGAATGTTGTAATGGATATTGCCCGTGGAACGCCAAAAGTTTTAGCGGAGACGGCGAAAAAGACTGCCCCTTCTTTTGTATCAAGAGGGGCTATATTAGCGGCCTCTGCTGGTCCATTAATTAAAGGTCTTGGTATGCCAGTCAAATATATTGGAAAGAAAGCCGCTTCTGCTATTGAAGGATATCAAAATGTTCCGAAAGGAACATTCGCAGAAGCTTATAGAGACCCTTCCATCTATTTAGATAAAGGGGCGGCTGTAGCAGGTAAGGCATATAGGGAAGCGAAAGAAGCGGCAGGCGCAGGATCAGAAGGATTGTTTGGCGATATAACAAACTTGAAAGATGTGAGTAATATAAAATTGGAAAGTGTTGTAAACAGAGCGTTGGAACTCGCAAAAGATGGAAAACTTAATCCAGCAAGCGCACAGTCCGCAAGAAAAGCTGTAGATGAAATGTTTCGGAGTAAAGCCTATTCAAAAGAAGCCGTTCTTGAGTTACGCCAGTTTTTTGATTCTATCGTAAAGGGTGACTCTGGTTTAGCGAAGGCCGACATCGCGTATCAAAGAGCAATTAAAGCGGATGCTTTGAGACAACTCTTTCCACTTAATAAGGGTGGGGGAGGTTCTCCGTTCAGAATATTTGCCTCAAATGGTTTAGCGAAAATCCCGATTGTTGGAAAACCTCTAGCTTTTGTTACTGGCTCTCCCGCCCTTGCTGGAGCCACTTCCGCAGGTGCGGGGATGATTGGGCGAACCGCAATCGATCCAATGCAACGGATTGGGACTTCTGCTTTATTAAAAGCACTCTCTCGAAAGAAAGAAGTTAAGGAGTGATATGGAATACATCCAGTTAAATGATGACCTATTTATAGAATATGACGAAGAGAAAAAAACATCAAACTTTATTTCAAAGGCTTCTATTCAAAACGATATTAATATTACATCGGAACAGTTATCAACACTTGGAGAGATGCCTTCAGATGCGGAACTTTTGGCTTGGGCGAAACTTAATTATTCCACACCTGAAATGAGAAACCGAGATGTTCTCCAAGGACATCTTGACGAATTGATGGCAAAGCTCGCACAGATGGATGAGAGACGTTCGAGTCTAACTAAAATATCACCGGTTAAAGGCTAATGGCTTTCAGAATCGCGAACTCAAACACAACTTTAACAAGCGCGACCGGGTGGGACACTGTTACCAACACACCGGCCATTCATGCGTCAACAAATTTTACATTTACGTCGCCTTTATACAGTGCAGCGTACACTGCCCCAAACACGACGAATAGAGCCACTGGGGTAGCCGTGGCACTTGTTTCAAATGGAAGTTATTCAGGTGGGAGTCTGACATTCACTGCGACTTTGCAGGAATTTAATGGGAGCGTCTGGAATGACACCTCTGCCACATCCACCCTCACGATCAACACCTCAACGTCATTCTTCTTTGTCCAAAATTCATGGATTTATTTCCGATATGGCACACCGTATACATTTACAACCACAGCGGTTGGGTATTACCGAATCAAATTAACAAGGTCGACAGCAACGAATAACCCATCATTGAGAGCTGATTCTGGGGTGTCAAATTTTGCATTTATGGCTACTGACAATAGAACTGGGGCTATAGCATCCACGGACGACGTTTTTATCCTCGGGATCAATTACGCTGACACAACAGTAACGCTTGACGGGACAATATCTATTGGTAGCGGTGCAGGTGCATTAACTGTCCAGACGTCGGGCATAACTCTAAGTGCCGGGTTATATGCCGGATCACACGCTATTATCAATGCAGACACGGCAGCGAACGTGACTATAACATGCAAAGGTCATTTTATCATGGCATGGCTTTCTACTATAAATGTTGGATCTTCTGGGACACCTTATCCGTCAAATAAAAAGTTTAGTTTTATTTTTAATCCAACAACGCATGGAGATTTTGGATTTAGAACATTTAATAGCACTGTAAATCTTTATGGCGCATTAAAATCTTCAACAACGCTGTGGAAAACAACATTTTCTTCTGGAACAGGGACAGCGGCAGACCCACTGATTGTTTCTGATAGTGTCGATTGGTCGGTCAATGACGAAATAGCGATCCTAGCCTCATCGGACAATGCAACAAATTACAATGAGGTCGAATGGCGATTTATAAAAACAAAAAATTCAGCGACATCTTACGTTTTGTCAAATACTGTTGGTGGTGCTGAAGCGGCTCTTACATACACGCATACAAACGCATATGTTGTTAATACTGAACGTAATATCGTTTTTTCAACAAACGATATTACAAAAGCCGGGTACTACGGGTATACGAATTCACCAAATGCTTTTCTCAGTTTTCCAAGTTACGGTGATATAAATGTATGGTGGACAAGATTTGAAAATACAGGATATACATCAACAGCAGATCCCGGCATGGGAGTTTCATTCATTGGTTTTACAACTTTTACTTTTAATTATTGCGTTTGTTATAGGCCACTCTTTTGCGGATTTTGGGGGTCTAATAATACCTATCCTGTTACGGTTGAGGGATATATTGCCTGCAAACAACCAAGCGTGGGGGTCTATCTTATGTACACCCAAGCTATGGCAAACAAGACTTTTAACGACGCATTTCTGTTCGATGGGAATACAGGTGGGTCCGCTTTAATTCCGTACGGATCTGCGAACACATTTAATAGATTTGTAGTTAATGCATGCAGAAAATCTACTGCTTCGACCGGATCTGCCGTGTATACTCCTTCGGCTATAAATTTACAGCTCTCAATTAATAATGTATTCAATGATTTCGAGATAAATTGTTGTGGTATAGCTTTCGCTTTTCATGTATCAAGTTCAGGGAACGTATTTAACAATTTCAATGTAGGGACTAAAGGAAAAAACTATTATGATTTTACCGTGAGTGCAGTATGCTTCCAGTTGAACAGGTTCGTAAATTGCACTTTCAATTCGAACAATTTTTGGGCTGGTAACAACTACGACACTCTCATTGATGGCTCCGAAATAGTTTTTGGAAACTTCAATACGACAGCATTAAACAATTTTTGGTACAGTCCTAATGGAATTGCTTCATGTACTGGATCTGGATTGAGTGATACTCTCGTCCGAACTCCGGGATCAAATAATGTGCGACTTGCCCCACGGAATACCTCTCCTGGATTAACATGGTCATTTTTAATCCCCGCAAACGTCAACCAAGTGTGTGCATTCTCTGGGTATTTTCTAAAGAATGTAGCGATGGGAACAGACGTTTGTACTGTATCTTTATTCCTCCCAGGAACTTCATTACTTGGGACTCCCGACGCAACGACAACCCTTTCGAATAACGTATCCAACGCATGGACAGGTTCCGCCGTGCAGGCTGTCTCTTTGGCGGCATACTACACGGGGACTGTTGACACGTTTGCGACGGTCGTGATCAATGCGAAATCAGCCACGGCAGGGGCATACCTTTATTGTGCTGATTTTTACAATTCAGGAGACGGATCGACTCTTTACGATAAATTGGCTGGGTTGACGATTTGGTATCAAGGGAAACCATCGCCAATCATCACTCAGTTGAGCCTGGGGGGTATCGCCCCGGCGGTGTGGGGCGTGGCGACAAGCGCATTGTCTACTCCGGGGACGACCGGGAAAAAACTGAAAGATGGATTAACTTTGCCACAATTTATGGCTTTAAAATGACGCCTCTAACCCACCAGGACGCCAACGCAAATGAGCGATGAAGACCTTTCTGATCCTGGGAAACCGCGCATTTGGAAGGCGATTGAGCATAACGACAAAATGAACGAACTTTTGACGGAGCGGATCGAGTCGTTTAAAAAAATGTTTGAACGCCACTTGTTGGAGAGTACGGCCATCTATGACGACGTAAGAAAAACAAATTCAAAATTAGCAGAAAATGGTCTCAAACTCGAGCGAATGCTTGCAATACTTGAGAAACATGAGGCGGAAATTAAGAGCCTTTGGGCATTTCCCCTTAAAATAATGGGGGCGATTATCGCGGTTGCCGGGGCATCTTCGGCGGTTATTGCCATTGTGAAATGGTTTGTCCCTAGAATTCAGGTCGGCGGTCCACAAT
>ERZ795060.2863-NODE-2863-length-16798-cov-4.837723_pt1 | contig 16798 bp, 12 predicted proteins | sample MGYA00375144_ERZ795060 | MGnify/ENA primary metagenome ERZ795060 (study PRJEB30189, sample SAMN05720157) | activated sludge metagenome | isolation source: anaerobic digester from wastewater treatment plant | place: Japan | collected 2015-05-15 ...
TAGACGAGTATCACACTTATTTTGTAGGTAATAGTAGGTTGTTGGTACATAATGACTGTACCACTGACATGATGGCCGCTGGAAGAGAGGCAATAGAAAATGCTAGAGCAAGAAATATAACTGATCCAAGAATATTATCTGAAGTAGGCTCCAGAGCAGCAGATGCAATAGGCGATGCAAAAGCTATAGGAGTAACTGATGCAATACAAAGGATTTCTGATAATGCGGCTGTGGCAGTAATTAATGGCAGAAAGTTTACAGAGCCTACATTACCTATAGGTGGCAAGCCAAAGGGAAATTATCAAACTCCAGACCCTAACTATCCAGACCCAATAACTCGTCAAAATCAGGCAGCAGACTTGCTAGCAGATAATGGATATGATATCAAGATGTTACCTGAGAATATGGTTGATAACCCCTACGGTATTGTGCCGGGCAAATTTCCAGATTACTTGATTGATGGCGTACCATTTGATTGCTTTTCACCAGAGACAGCTAATGTATATAACATATGGAGAACAGTGCAAACAAAGACCGTAAATCAAGCTAGACGAATAGTACTAAACCTTGATGGTTTTCCGGGTTCAATGGATGATTTAGTTAAACAGTTTTATGACTGGAATCATGATTTGCAAACACTAGATGAATTATTGATGATTAAGAATGGAAAAATTAGTAGATTAATTATGAATTAAGGAGAATAAATATGTTTTTTGTATTCTATATGTCTTCAATAGGCATTCGAAGTTTCGCAGAGTTAAAAGATTTTACTATTAAAATTATGCCAAATGCTGAATTAAATATACCTCAAATGCCACAAAAATCACAAGTTATAAAGAATTCTGATGATCTTTCAGATTTTTGGTGTGATTACTTTTCTCTTTCATTGAAAAACGGTGGACAACATGTTGAATTCAGAAGCCAAGATTATGGTATGAATTTTAAATATCAATTCTGGTTTGATATTTATACTGCTTCTCCAGACTGGATAGAGGGAATGCTAACTTTTATAGGCAAAATAATAAAGAAATATGACGGCGATTGTGTGCTAGAATCAAATGGTGACACACCAATAGTGATGCGAAAAGATGGTGTAGTAATTGTAGATGATTCAAAACTTCGTGGTACACAAAGGTTTCCATTTCACCATTTAGGAATAGAAGTGGAAGAAGGTAATCTAGAAATAGTCTAACTAAGTTGCTTTACATTATAAATTATAACCCAGCCTGAAAAATAAGCCTTTCGGGTTGGGTTATTTTTAAAAATTGATATTTGGCAGAGAGGTACAGTGGTTATAGGTACAGGAGAACCCAAACCAAATTTTTACATGCAGCTATAGTGGTTAAGAGTTATAGCACAACCGCAGTGAAAATGCATTGTTATGTGCTTTATTATATTAATTTTTTATGGCGTAAAATTGCCATCTGATTCCACCCTAATATATGTCATAATTATAATATTATTACGTTTATACATAAAAGTAAGTGCCATAATACAGAAGTTAACCTGTAATATGGCACGTTATGGTTTTGATTATACATTATACTGCTTATAATATAAGCAAAATTGCCAGAAACACTTAATTTAAAATCTTGGTTTTCATCCTTCTTTATGGACTTTCCAACATATAAATTTAATCAACAAGGATATTACTTACTTTTTTTAATCTTTTTAAGTTTTTCATCAATATCATTTTTAAGAGTATCAAGATCAGCATATTTTTGCAAATTATTACCATTGGATAGGGATTTAACTTTTTTGCCATCCGTAACACTGAATAAGCCATATTCCAAGGATACAGAATTATATCCATCCGGATGTTTATGGAGAATAAATAGCAGTTCATCGCCCTTTTTTACTTTCTTTTCAACTTTATCATTGTCCGCTTCACCAAGTTGTGTAAATGTAATAATGTTTGAATCTTCAGAGCCATATAATGTTTCAATTATCTCTACCTGATAATAAGTTAATGCCTGTTTTAATCCGTATTTTGCACCAGGTATTTCTTTAGTTTTATTGACTCCATCAGATATTACTTTTCCTTTAACGATCAAGTCAGCATAAGGCAACATATCATCCAAAGTTTGATTGGGATCAACATCAAAACTAGTACTATAAGTAGTATTCTGTGATGTTTGCATCCTTTTATTATCACTACCATTACTAATAAATACGACAAAAGCAGTTATTGCTAAAATGCTAATACATAATAAAATACTTATTCTTAATATTGATTTCTTTTTCATAAACAATACCTCCATTTTAGTTAAGGATTTACGTAGTTGCGAAATGCTTAGAATATGCTAAATAAAAGCCATTCTACAACATATTTTTTAAAGGATTCCCCCCACTTTTGTCGAATTCTAATATATGTTAAATATTCAAATTACTACAAAAGAAAGGGGTATCCTAAAGTGTTTCAAACTTCAATTTTTGATTCCGGTATTTCCGTTAATGAGTTGCAGAAATAAAAACAATAACTAAAGTCAGTTACATTAATATTATTATCAAACAAACCATCTGGAATTATTGATAATTTTAAACAATAGTAAAAACATTTACTAAAGTTGGTGGCCTTTATATTATTATCAAATAGTCCTTTGGGTATCTCTTTTATATAGGTACAATACTTAAAACATTCACTGAAATCAGTTGCGTTAATATTATTGTCAAACAGCCCAGCTGGGATTTCCGTTAAATTGACACACCCATTAAAACAACGACTGAAGTCGGTGGCATTGATATTATTGTTAAATAGCCCTTGAGGGATTTTTGTTAAATTATTGCAGTCCCCAAAACAACTGCTAAAGTCGGTTGCTTTAATATTATTATCAAACAGTCCGTTTGGTATATTTTTTATTTTTTCACATAAAAGAAAACAGCCGTAGAAATCAGTTGCATCGATATTATTGTCAAATAATCCTGCCGGGATTTCAGTTAAGCTTAAACAATCTGAAAAGCAGCGACTAAAGTCAGTTGCTTTAATATTATATTTAAACAATCCTTGGGGGATTTTTACTAAGCTTTCACATTTTGCAAAACAGAATGCGAAGCTATTTGCATTAGTGCTATATTTAAACAGTCCTTCTGGGATATTTTCTAAGCTTTTGCAATTATAAAAACAGAAACCAAATTCAGTTGCGTTAATATTATTTTCAAACAGTCCTTCTGGGATATTCTTTAAGTTTATACAATTCTCAAAACAGTGACCAAAGTTAGTTGCATTAATATTATTACTAAATAATCCATTAGGTATCTTCTCCAAGTTTTCGCATCCATAAAAACAGAGTTCGAAGGAAGTTGCACCAATATCCGGAATAGGTGTAAGTATTTCGATCAGCATTTTATCTTTATAATAGTCAATTGGAAAATATGTAAAAGAAATTACTTTTATAGTGTATGTATCCGGAAACTCATATGTATGAGATATACCACTATTATTTGTTATTTTACTTATTGTTCCATCGCCCCAGTCTACCACAATATTATTATTTTCACCGGGCATGAAAAAATAGGACGTAAGAATAGGGAAGCTGTATGCTTGATCTTTTTCTGTTGTTCTAATCTTAAACATGAACTCTCCATCATTATCTTTTGTTACAGACACACTTGTATAATCTGATGGAGTCATGTTAAAATGTCTTACTACTATTACAACATCTTCTATATTAATTGCACCATTTTTGTTTATGTCTAAATCTGCATTGTAGTTTTCGTCTTCTAGTGTAGAGTTAAAGCAGCGTGCAATCTGAAAAACATCTGCTATATTTATTGCATTGTCCTGAGCTCCGTTAATAAGTGCATCTCCGGCCCACATTTTTACAGGCTCACTCTTAGAACCTATCTGTATATTGCGGGTTACTTCAACATTTTCAATAAGCCTGTATAAATAGCTGCTCTTGCTTATTTTTACAGTGTATCCTATAGAGTTCGAAGGAACATCCTTTATCTCAAAATAACCCGTGGAATCTGAGAGAACACTTTTTTCGAAACCAACTAATTCTACCAAAAAGCCGGATTTCAAATCAGGATTATCAAAATTAAAATCAGGTTCAATATATCCGGAAATTTTAAAAGTAGCAATCTCAGCAAATACCTGTCCCGTCGGAATGCCAAACAAAGCATCTTCTAAACATGGAATTGACAAACTTGAGAGAACAGTTAAAAAGAACAGAGTACTCCAAAACAGTTTTTTAAAGCTAATTCTCATAAAAACACTCCCCTAAAAAAATATAATTATTCTCAGTCTTTGTTTCTAATATTGTGCATAATTAATAAAAACTAACACTTTTTATTAATTATTTAGCAATTATATTATATAATATTTTACATTTTTCTGTCGTAAATATCAATATATCTCCATTGATATCCAGTTATTCTAAAATTATATTCACAAGTAATAATAAAAATAGTAAATAATAATGAAGCAACCATAATTACAGGAAGAAGGTGAAACAATGTCAAGTCCAAGAAAACCGCTGGTACCCGAATGCAGAGATGCACTTACAAAATTCAAAATAGAGTGTGCACAAGAGATTGGACACCTGCAATATATAAAGGAAAACAATGACCACTACAAGGGAGATGTTCCGGCAAGGGTAAACGGATTAGAAGGTGGCCCTATAGGTGGTCAGATGGTTAAGAAGATGATCCAGATGGCAGAAAGCATGATTTCTGAATAAATCAAAAATGGGGCTGTTGCAGCTCCATTTTTGATTGAAAATTTTATATCTTGAATGGTATATTTTAGAATAATTATTCTTAGAATAATGTATTCTTATAGTAAGAATTGGTATACATAATGAATCTATAACCGAACATAATAATATTGTAATATCTAACCTTCAAAAAAAGGAGAAATAAATTATGCCGAACAATAATCATAAAGTAGTACCACAATCAGCAAATGCATTAGAAAAGATGAAGTATGAAATAGCATCACAGGTTGGAGTAAGTTTAAAAAATGGTTATAATGGTGATTTAACTGCCAGAGATGCAGGTAAGATTGGCGGTAATATAACAAAGAAATTGATTGAAATAGCTGAAAATCAGCTTGCAAACAAATAAACGAAAGGGGCTTTTTTAAGTCCCTTTTATATTTTAAATAAAATACTTTGTCATAAAGGTCAAACACACAAATCATATACATTCTTCTAGTCTAATAAATACATTTTTTCTCTCCTCAAAGTAATTTCATCCATAATATTAATATTTTTAAGTAGTTTGGACAAAATAAGGAAATAACATTTAAAGGGTGATATGGCTTGTTTGGAAAAAAGAAAAAAACCGCTAGAATCGGAATGAAATATAGCAAAAATAATGACAATAATAGCAACAAAAACAATAACAACAATAATAACAAAAACAATAACCGAAATAATAATAAATACAGTAATATGCATTTGACAAAATCCCTTGAAGAAAACATTTCATTATTTGAAAATATCTTTTCAGGTGATCAAATGTTTATCACAAGGAGATTTCAAAATAAATACTTAAATAAAGCAAAGTGCTGTGTATTGTATTTTGAAGGTATGGTGAACAATGGTTTATTAAATGAGTTTATAATTCAGCCTATTTTAAATAATGATCTGGCAAAAGAAATTAACCCTAGGAATCTCTTTGAGGAAATACAATACAAGGTAATTGCATCAAACAACATCCAAATAACTGATGATATTGAAAATATAGTCAATTCAGCGGCTTATGGCAATACCATATTATTACTGGAAGGCTATGATAAAGTAATGCTTATAGACTCTAAGGGCTGGCAGACAAGAGCGGTTAGCGAGCCTGAATCGGCAAAGGTGGTTCGAGGACCAAGGGAAGGCTTTACTGAATCTATTACAATAAATATTACTTTAGTTCGAAGAAAAATTAAAGATCCTGATATGAAGTTTAAATTTAAAGAGATTGGAACCAGAACCCGGACGAAAACCTGTATATGCTACATAGAAGGACTGGCAAAGGAAAGCATAGTAAATGAATTGGAGAGACGCCTTGACGATATGGTAATTGACGGGATACTGGATTCCGGTTATATACAGGAATATATAAGGGATGAACCCTTTTCTCCTTATGAAACAATCGGTGCCAGTGAAAGACCTGATGTAATAGCAGGAAAGCTATTGGAAGGAAGGGTGGCTTTATTTGTTGACGGCAGTCCCTTTGTTCTTACAGTTCCTTTTTTATTGGCTGAGGCTGCCCAGTCAAATGAAGACTATTATAACAACTACATTTATTCATCCATTAACAGGATTTTTAGAACGGTAAGCACAATATTATCAATAAGTATTCCTGCTTTATTTCTTGCAGTAACAACATATCATCAGGAAATGTTGCCTACGCATTTGCTTTTGAGTATAGCTGCTTCACGTGAAGGTGTACCGTTTCCCACAGTTGTATCCCTCATTATTATGCTTCTTATATTTGATGTATTGAGAGAAGCAGGTACAAGAATGCCTTCACCGGTAGGCCAAACGGTAAACATTGTTGGCACGCTGGTTTTGGGACAAGCTGCTGTTGAAGCGAGGCTGGTGAGTGCACCGGTTGTTATAGTTACAGCATTGACAGGTATATTAACTCTAATGAATAAAAACCTAATTGCAATGTCCATGATTATAAGATTTATATTCATAATATTAACGTCAATTATTGGTATTAATGGGTTTGTTTTGGGTTTTTTAGCAGTCATAATACATCTTATGAGCATTCGTTCCTTTGGTGTTCCTTATACATTAGGCCTTACATCTTTTAGGAATCATGACGGACAGGACATATGGATACGTGCCCCATGGTGGACTATGACACTGCGGCCTAAAATTATAGGAGCAAAAAATCTAGTGAGACAGTCTATGAAGAAATCAAGGAGGCAATAATTTATATGAGAATTGCAAGAATAATGCTCACATTAATATTCTTTTTCTCATATTCAGTTTTTACATCAGGATGCTGGAATTACAGAGAAATCGACCAATTGTCTGTTGTTGCCGGAGTTGCAATTGATAAAGGAATACATGAAAAATACAGTATTACAGTAGAGCTGGTAGACGTTGTCAGTGGTAAAGAGCAGCAAACAAAGTCCAAAACAGTAACAATGGAGGGAAAATCTATTTTTGAAGCTGTAAGAAATGAAATTTCATTAATAGGAAATAGAATTTACTGGAGCCATGCAAAGGTATTGATAATAAGTGAGGAAATTGCAAGGGAAGGGATTATCGAAGCTATTGACTGGTTTAACAGGGATGCAGAAACACGTTCAGATATACAAATACTTGTAGCTAAGGGAAGAAGTGCCGTAGAAATACTGAAAACAAAAGGGCTCACTGAAGAAGTTACATCCTTTGAGTTGGATGAAATACTGGCAAATGAACGAAGTGTCTCAAATGCTCCAGTTATAGAAGCGTGGAAATTTACCAATATTATAGCTTCTGAAGGAGTAGGTGCAATTGCAGGAGTCGTAGACTTGAAGGAGGATGAAGGTAAGTATCGTCCATATATTATGGGAACTGCAATATTCAGGAATGATAAGCTTGTGGGATTTATCGATGGAGATGAAACCAAATATATGCTTTTTGTACAAAACGAATTAAAAGGCGGCGTACTGGTTGAAGAAATAAAAGGAGATGACCACGAAATTACAATAGCACTTGAAATATTCAAGAACCGTACAAAGATTAAACCGGTTATTAATGATGACGGAAATATAGAAATGCATATAAAGGTAGAAGTAAAAGCTGCTATTGATGAATTGGGTGGTACCAAAAATGTTATTGAGGGTGATAAGCAAAAGGAATTGGAGAGAATGGCAGAAGAAACACTAAAAAAAGGAATTGAGAACATCATAAAAAAAGTACAGAAGGATTTTGATGTTGATATATTCGGTTTTGGAATAAAAATAAGGCAGGATTGTTACGATAAATGGAAGTTGATTGCCAAAAACTGGGAAGTGCATTTTAAAAAATTAAAAGTATATGTGGAAACGAAAGTAGACATAAAAAACAGTGCAATGCTTTCAAAACCACTAAAGATAGGTGAGTAAATATGGTTATATTGGTTGTTTTATTTTATATATCATTGGCAGTTTATGAGTTTGTGCCTTTATATAAACAGAAACAATGGAAGGATTTTTGGGTTAATACGGTATTTTGGACTGTATCATTTGCTATGGCATTGTTAATAACACTAGATGTAAAAGTACCAAGTCCGGCACATCCTATTAGGGATGCAATTACATCATTGTTTGGAGAGTAGGTGTAATGTAAGATGTACAAAGAAAAAATTACCGATAAAGAAGGAATTTGTCTGCTGACTCTTTTTGTAATGGGGAGTTCACTTATTCTAGGCGTAGGTGGTAGTGCGAAAAACGATGCATGGATTGCCGCTATTGTCGGGATTATTATGTTTTTACCTTTAATGCTTATATATTCTAGAATCCAGGCATTACTTCCCGGTAGATGCCTTTTTGAAATAATTAATATTGCATTTGGAAAGATATTTGGAAAAATAGTTGCAGTTTTATATATTTGGTATACATTTCACCTTGGGGCACTGGTTATGCGGAATTTTGGAGAATTTGTAGATACTGTTGCCCTTCCTGAAACACTAATGGTTGTTACACTGCTTTTCTTAGGAGTAGTATGTATTTATGCAGTGAGAATGGGAATAGAAGTAATGGCCAGGATAAGTACATATTTTATCCCTATTGTAATGTTTATTATTTTCGTGGTTTATATATTGTCAATTCCACAATATAATTTTAGTAATATTAAGCCAATTTTATCCGAAGGTTTTACAACAGTTTTAAATGCAGGATTTTCTGTTTTTTCATTTCCTTTTGCTGAAACGTTTGTTTTTTTAGGAGTTTTTTATACTTTAAAATCAAAAAAGTCACCCTATAAAGTGTATTTTACCGGTATTATGATGGCGGGTATTGTTATTATATTTCTCACAATAAGAAATATCGGTATTTTAGGGAGTATGTTAGAATATGTAAACTTTCCGTCACATGTTGCGGTAAGCAGGGTCAGTGTTACTGAATTTTTGCAGAGGATAGAAGTATCTGTTGCATTTGTATTTGTAGTTTGTGCATTTACAAAGGTAAGTGTGTGCTTGTATATTGCATGTAGAGGCATAGGCAAATTATTTAACTTGAACGACTATGGTTCGATAGTAATACAGGTAGGTTTGTTAATGACATACTTTTCTTTTACGGTATATGATAATATTATGGAAATGATGTATTTTGCATATAAAGTTTATAATTATTATGCTTTTCCGTTTCAGGTTGTTATTCCTGTTATAATGTGGCTTATAATTGAAGTAAAGGTAAAGAAAGGGATAAAAGTCTAGATATTATTAGTATTCAAGATATATAATATTTTTTTGTATTTTTTTGAAGAAAAATATGTTATAATTCTTACAACATTAATAAAAATTAATGAGTCGATAAAGGAGGAAAAAATGAGTTGTAAAACAAACTGTGAATGTTGTAAAAATTACAGCTACGATGAGGATTACAACTATTATGTTTGTTTGGTTGATTTGGATCAAGATGAAATGGTAAAGTTTATAAGCAATTCTTTTTATAATTGTCCGTATTTTCAGTTTAATGATGAGTACAAGATTGTACGAAAGCAAATGTAGAATGAACCCAATTCTTGAAAAATTACCAAATGGTCTTTTGCTTTTATTATTATTTAGTATGTTTGTTCCGATATATAAATATATTGCGTGGATATCACCCTAGCTTGGAGGCTGTGTATGGATATCGTGGGAAAAAACATAAACAATAGATATAGAATTATTGGAAAAATAGTCGACAGCAAATTTAGCACAGTATGGGAAGCAAAAGATATTTATTCGAATGTAAAAGTATTGATAAATTTAATAAAAAAGGATGAATCAATAAGAATAGAAGATGTGTTGAGATTCAGAAATGAAGTGGCAGAAGTATCATCACTATCTGTATCCGGTATCGAGAAAATATTTGATATTGGTGAATGTGAAGATTACTATTATGTTACCAGAGAATTTATTCGTGGAAAAAGCCTTAAGGAAATGATATATGAGGGAACAAAATTCAATATTGATGAGGCAGTAGATATCATATACGATATATGTAACGCGTTAAGCCACGCTCATGATGCCAATATAGTTCACAAGGATTTAAGACCCGGCAATATAATGGTTAATATTGTGAAGGAAAGTAATGATAAGAAATTTGAAATTACATTGATTAATTTTGGTATTTTAAACATATTGAAATATAATTTAAATGTTTCTAATAAATTTATCGATATGCTTTATTATTCATCACCCGAGCTAAGTGGTGCAATTAGGAAGAGTATTGATGAACGATCGGACATTTATTCATTGGGTATAATATTTTATCAATTGTTGACAGGTACACTTCCGTATAAAGGGGATAGTGCCAGTGCTATTATTCATCAGCATATTGCAAAAATTCCTCCCGGTATAATAGAGAAAAATTCCGAAATACCACCTATATTGGAAAAGATAATATTTAAGCTTGTGGAAAAAGAACCTGAAAAAAGGTATCAAACTGTTAATGGCGTCATACAGGATTTAAAAAGGTTCAAAAATGGACTTAATAACTTTGAACCTGGTATGTATGACCGGCAGATCAAATTAAACTATCGGACAAATTTTATTGGACGTGAAGAGGAAATTAAAATTTTAAAGGAAAAGTTTGATGAGGCTTTAATGGGAAAGGGGTCTATTTGCCTTATTGCCGGTGAGGCGGGCAAAGGTAAAACCAGATTGGCTGAAGAACTGAGAAATTATGTATACGAAAAACAATGTATATACATAAACGGAAAGAGCTGCCCGGGTGAAAGTAAAATTCCGTACTCTCCATTTAAAGAGCTCATGGATTCTTACCTGCAATACTATAATCAGCTTTCAGAGGAAGAAAGGGAGAATGTAAAGCAAAAAATAAGAAGCAGAATTGGAGGCTTAGGAAAGGTAATTTTGATGATAAACCCATTAATGGAACAGGCAATAGGCGAGTACTCACCATTGAAAGAACTTGAGCCTGAAAGAGAAATAGACAGATTTAAGATGGGTGTAAATCAGTTTTTCTTTGCACTTGGGAAAATACATAAAGCAATGGTAATTCTGCTTGATGACTTACAGTGGATCGACCAAGCCAGTATGGATTTATTGATGGATATTTCAAGTAATATATCAAATGAGAATTTATTATTAATAGGTGCTTATAGAGACGATGAGATAAGGGAAGGACATTATGTCGAAAAGTTTATAAACTTTGCAAATGCAAATAGATTTCCTGTAGAACAGATGTTTATTAAGTCCTTTGATATTAATAAAATGGTAAGATTTGTATCGGGGCTTTTATATGACAGTGAAGATAATGTAATGGAGATAGCCAGGTTTATATTGAAAAAAGGACAGGGAAATCCGTTTTTTTCTATAGAATTATTAAAACAGCTGATTGATGAGAAGATAATAACCCGTGTAAAAGATAAATGGGAAATAGATAAGGATGCAATTGAAAAAATTGAAGTTCCTTCAACTATTATAGATATTATTTTAAAAAGAATATCTGAGCTTGACAGTAAGGAAAAAAATATACTTTCACATGCTGCGGCAATAGGGGATAAATTTGATATAAATATTTTATTTTCTCTTCTTGAATATGATAGAAACGATATATTGAGGGTTATAGATAAAGCTGTAGGTATGAGGCTTCTAGAACAAAATTTATATGAAAAAGGTAAAATATTCTTTGTACATGATAGAATTAAAGATGAATTTTATAGAGAAATAGAGGACAAGACCAAAAAAGAGCTTCACTTGAAAATAGCACGAATAATCGAGAATACTTATAAAGAGCAATCCGACAAATTTGTATTTGATCTTGCCTATCACTATGAAAAAGCAGGTGATAAGGAAAACGCCGCGAACTGTATGTTTCTTGCAGGAAATAGGTCGCTAGAAAATTATGCTAATGAGGATGCGATCAATTATTATTTGCAGGCTATTAAAAACATGGAAGAGATAGGTAAAAAAGGCACCCCTCGATGGAGTTCCTGCATGAAAAATGTTGGAAATATTTATACCACTATAGGAAAAACAAACGAAGCAATTGAAATATTTAATGATGTCATATCCAATACTAAAAATAGAAATGAAATATCACAGATTTACAGCATGATTGGAAATGCTTATTCGAAACATGGCGATAATGAGAATTGCCAGAAATACTTTGAAAAATCTTTGGAGTATTACGGCTATAATATAAAAAATAAAAGGATACCTCTTTTTATTGATGATATATTTAAAGAATTTCTTGTACATATGTTTCATAAATTCTATAAAAAGATCCGCATTAATGATTTTGAAGATAATGAAACACTGCTGCAAGTCTGTTTCTCAATGCATGCTGTAACATGGTCATATGCTATAACAGATATATATAAGATGATTTATGTAACATTGAAGACAATTAATTTAACGGAAAACAATAACTGTAAAAGCAACTATCTTCCTATAAGTGAAATGAAATATGCCTGTATGTGTATGGCAATAGCTCGTTTTAACTGGTCAAAAGAGTATTTTAAAAGAGCTTTGGAACATGCAGCAGAAATTGACGACCAATGGTCGATTGCGGAAATTAATCAGTTCATGGGCCATTATTATAATTGGATGGGAAATTTTACTGAAGGTATAGCATGTGCTGAAAAAAGTGCCGATCTGTTTTATAAAATAGGAGATATTAAAGAGTTCAACATGTCATTGAATGCACTGCTCCAAGGATACTACTACCAAGGCGATTTCGATAATATGTTTGTTGTAAACAGTCAATTCTCAGAAATTGCCATTAAAATTAAAGATAATTATACATTGTGTGCCTCAATGATTTTTTTCCTGCAATATTACAGGGAAAAGGGAGACTTTAAAGAGGCGGAAAGATACGGCCTTGAATGCAGCAGGCTTACTTTTGATGTAAAGGATTGGTTCAATTACTGCTCCGTGAGTATTGAACTTGGAATTTTATATTTGGAACGCAATGAGATTTCTAAGGCATTAGTATATCTAAAAAGAGCAAATGAGCTTAATAAGAAAAGTAATTTTCTAAAACAGTATACAGTCCTGATTTATCAAAATCTAGCGGATGCTTACATAATGGACTATGTGAAAAATAAAAATAATATGGATAGAGCTACCAGATTTAAATACATAAAAAAAATAAAATTTACATGTAATAAGGCTTTGAGTAAAACAAAAAGCTGGGTTCTTCATTATGGTGGTGCTTTAAGGGTAAATGCAAAGTATGAACGTCTGGTTGGAAATCTCAAAAATGCAGAGAAATTACTTTAAAAGAGTATAGAGCATTGCAATAAGTATAATATGAAATTCGAAGCTGCAAAGGGGTATTATGAATATGCTCATTTGCTAAAGCTGACATTGCGTGAAGATGAGGCAAAGTCAAATTTCGAAACTGCTTATCATATGTTTCATAAGATGGGTGCATCGGTCTATGAAAGAAAATGTGCAGATTTTCTCGGCATAGATTATCGAGGCACTAATATTAGAGAAGGACTATCAAAAGAAATCAGGAACTATCAGAGAATGTCGTCATTTATGGAATTAATCAGAAATATAAGCTCTATTTTGGAAATGAATACCCTACTGGATAAAGTATTGATGACTGTTATTGAAGTTTCAGGAGCACAAAACGGTTGTCTTATGATAAAAAATTCTAAAAGCGGAAAGCTGGAAATATTGGCACAGAAAATAACAAGCGGAAGCATAAACGATATATCGGATGAGATAATACGTAATGTATATGAAAAAGGAGAAGCAATTATAAGTACTAATGTTGCGGATGAAGAAAAATATTCAATATACCAAAGTATGCTTATCAATGGAGTTAAGTCGGTATTGTGCCTGCCAATTAAATCAAATGAAGAGATTGTCGGAATATGCTACCTTGAAAACAAGCTTTCAAGTGCAGTATTTTCCCCTGAAGATATTGATATGTTAAATTCTCTCTTAGCTCAGGCAGCAATTTCCATAGAAAATGCAAGACTCTATAAAATAGCAACTACTGACGGACTAACAGGATTAATTTCACACAGACATTTCAAGTTTATTCTTGAGAAGGAAATAGAAAGGTGTAAAAAGCATAAAAAAATATTTTCACTAATTATGTTTGACATAGATCATTTTAAAAACATAAACGATACATATGGACATCAAGCCGGAGACCTGGTTTTATCCAATGTCGCCATGACTATGAAGAAGGTATTCAGAAATTCCGATATTATAGCACGATACGAAGGAGATGAGATGGCAATTATTCTTCCTGAAACTGATGAGGCAAGTACATTGGAATATGCACAAATGCTTATAGACACAATCAAAGAAACCGAAATACAATATGAAGGCAATAGGATAATGATTACAATAAGTGCAGGAATAGCGTCATATCCTAAACATGCAACAAGCCCTGCCACATTGATAAAAGCTGCAGATACAGCACTATACAGATCAAAGGCCGAAGGAAGAGATAGGGTTACTCAATATTATGGCGACTATATATTATATGGACAATAAAAAAATATTGAAAATCTTCCGATAATATAGATGATGGTTTTATATGGTATGCAAGGAGGAATAAAGCTTGAATGACATAAAAGACAAATGCATGAAAGATAGAATTAAAGAGCTTGAAGAGGAAAACAGGATGTTTCGGATGCTTCTTGAGGCAATTCCTATAAATCTTTTTGTGAAGGACAAAAACTGCAGGTATAAAATTACAAGCAGGGTTTGTGACATGTTAAATGGTGTTGAAAGAGGCGGAATTATCGGCAAAACGGATTTTGATCTTCAGAATTCAAAAGAAATTGCCCAGAGCTTTTATGATGATGATCAGAGGATAATGACTTCAAAAAAGGGCAGCAGAATGATGTCTCCTACATTGTGCGGAGATACTATAAGATACTACGATATTTATAAGGAACCGATAATTAACGAAGATGGAGAAGTAGAGGGAATTCTTGGCCTGGTTATTTCACCTGCCGAAATGGACACAGATAAAAAAAATACAGAAATTGAAGAACAAGTAGAGGCGTATTTTGGTTCACAATGCTACATGTTTGACTATGATATAAAGACTGGTAATGCTATTATACTAAAAAAAATCGAAGAACTTGATTTGGATTATAGAAGTAATGAATCCTTTGAAGATTTTTTTATTAACAGCGGAAGAATAAAAGACATATCAAAGCAAGCTGTTTCCAAAATGTTTAAAAAAATTGAAAATGGAGAAACAGAAGCAGTACTTGTACTTGATATAATGGATGATTTTGGTAGATGGCATTCGTCAGTTTTGAATCTAACAAGGATAAGAAACAGTAAATTGAATCAAAACCGTGCTATAGGTGTTTTATCCTTTCTAAACAGTGCAGATGTAAAGCAGGAAGAAATGCTTTTAACAATAAACTCAATAAAGAGAAAAATGTATCAGATAATATCTGAAAAATTTAATACAATATTATATATAAGCAGGAAAAATAAAATGTATTCATGTATTGGAAAACCTGTAGAGCCAATGGCAAATCAAGGCAGTGTGGAGATGCTTAATGAATATGCAAACGAATATATCCATGAGGATGACAGAGTATATTTTATAAATGCTCTTAAATCAAAGAGTGATGTAAAAAGGGTTAACCAGCATAAAATGTTTGAAATGAGGATAAAAGGTGAATCCGACAAGTACAAATGGTTTGAGGTAAATTTGTATTACGTGGAAAGTATAGACGGTATAGGCGAAGATATCATACTGACATTTTATGATATGGATGAAATAATAAGACTCAAAAGACAACAGGAAGTTCGCAATACCAATAATCATCTTATAGAGGTTTTGAGTTCTGTTGTTGAGTCCAGAGATTTTGAATCAGGCAATCATATTCAAAGGATGAAGAGGATGACTAAGGCACTTCTTAAAGCTATAATGGAAAAATATCCTGAATATGAGTTAACTGATGAAAAAATCGAAATAATGTCTTCAGCGGCAACAATGCATGATATTGGCAAAATAGCAATACCCGATAATATTTTATTAAAACCGGGAAGGCTTACGGAAGATGAATTTGAGATTATGAAAGAACATACAATCAGAGGATGCAAGATCATAAATAGTGCATCAGTTATTCAGGATGAAGAATATTATAAGTATTGTTACGATATTTGTCGGCATCATCATGAGAGATATGACGGAGGAGGTTATCCGGATGGGCTTAAGGGTGATGAAATATCCATTGTGTCCCAGGTTGTATCGATTGTGGATGTATATGATGCTCTAATAAGCAAGCGATGTTATAAAGAAGCGTATGATGAAGAAAAGGTTTTTGATATGATTTTAAATGGAGAATGTGGCGTATTTAATCCTAAATTGATTGATTGTTTGATAGATGTACGTAGCGAATTGAAAAAATTGTATTCGGAATAGTTTGTGAAAATATCCTCGAAAGATTGAATGCCCTTTGAAGATAAAATTTCAAGGGGTATTTTTATTTTATTGTAGTAAATTCTTTACCTTTTTTTGACGATTTTGGCTTGATTATGTTAATCAATCTCTCAAAATAAGCCAATTTGGACGCAAATAAATTTATGTAGTAAAATTTTTTATGGACAGAAAATAAACTGTAAGATTGTTTAATTATATTAATTTTATTATAATAAAATTAGGAAAGACCAGCTAATTAAAGTCAAGAGTTTATAATAAAAATTTTGAGAAATTTTT
>ERZ795060.2866-NODE-2866-length-16784-cov-4.168390_pt1 | contig 16784 bp, 36 predicted proteins | sample MGYA00375144_ERZ795060 | MGnify/ENA primary metagenome ERZ795060 (study PRJEB30189, sample SAMN05720157) | activated sludge metagenome | isolation source: anaerobic digester from wastewater treatment plant | place: Japan | collected 2015-05-15 ...
CTTCGGGCTCGACGCCATGGGCAAGGCCATCAGCGAGGCGGTCGCGCTCACCGCCAACCCCGGCGTCCTCACCACGACTTCGACCACGAAGTTCTTCGCGCAGGTCACGCGCATCTCCGTTCCCGCCCAGCTCGACGCCGCTGGGACACTGAGCTTCGGCGTCTCGGGGAACGCCATCGGCCTCTCGCGCAAGATCAAGACCCGCTCGGGGGCGAACCCGTTCCTGATGTTCGAGTACGTCAACGGCGCCGTCGTCCTCACCGGCACCGTCTCGGCGGTTGCGCTTCCCTACGGAAGCTACACGCCGGCCGCGGCGCCGAACGGGGCCAACGACTACGCGATCTACTACGAGTTCGACGCCAGCCTCGGCTGAGCTCGAGGGCAGATTAGGCAAGCCCGGGCAGGTCTCCTGCCCGGGCTTTTTCACGTCCACGAAAAGGGGTCTTGGTCTGGTCCCGTGAAGGGTTGTTCGATCAGGGGCTCGACGAACGCGGACGGAGTGGTCTTGGGGGCTTGGACGGGCGCGGGCTTCTTGGCGGCGCGAGGCGCCGAGAAGAACTCTGCGGTGGCCACATTCAGCGCTGCCTGTTCTTCCGGCTTGAGCTCTTCGAAGGTCCGGGTCCGGGAGTAGAGCTCCTCGAGCAGTGCCGTTACCTCAGGACCGAAACGCTCTGGGTCCTCTTGGGCTGCTTGAAGGAGGACCTCCGGACTTCTGTGAAGGTAGACCTCGAAGAGACCGACGTCGCGCCCTTGTTGGGGCGCAGACGGTAGCGCCGCGAGTTCAGCGAGCTCCGCGAACGTAGGGAAGCGGAGGAGGGGAACGGCGGTCAACCCCTCGATCGGATCCAGCTTCCGCGAGGAGAACGGCAGTCTTAGCTGCGGGGCTTCTGACTGGACCACGGCGAGCCTTGTGCTGCTGGATGGCGTTGAAGACTTCTCGGTACTCATCCTCAATCTCCGAACGGTGGGCTAAAAGAAAGTTGGTCAGCACTGCGCTGATGATCTTCTCACCGGTCATCGCGCGCCAGTCCATTCGCTTGGACCTATAGAAGACGTTGGCGCGCAGCTTCAGCAGCAGATCGTAGATGGGCTCATCAAGGGTGATCGTGTGGTTACCTCGGTAGGCCATCACGATAGCTTAGCGAAACTTTTCATCCCCGGTGAGCCGGAACAACAACGTCCTCAACTCTTCTGCTTCATCTCCTCCGCAAGCGGATAGGAGGGAGGCGCACCGATCGATGATTTCTGGCAGCCGGCTGATGAGGGCCGCGTTGAACGCTTGCTCGTTCACACCATCAAGGGCAGCGACGGCCGCAATCAAGCGGCCGCCGCTGTCCACGACGTGAAGAGGTCCAATCGTGGGGTTGTAGTGGTCGTCGATCCGGAGAGAGATCTTCTTTCCATCTTGTCTCACCGTCGTCTTGCGGTGAAGCTGAACGTGCCACGGACCTCTTGAGTACTTCATCGCAACCGCAGGATCTCGAGGAGCTCGTTCCACCCCGTTAGCCGACGCAGGCCTTTTCCATCCGACTGGTTGTGCGGGGTGTCCCAAAGGAACCCCTGGCCATCCGGATGATGCGCTGACCAGTCGATGACGTGCTTGTCCTTGTCGTCGACGAAGAGGTCTCCGCGAACGATGTGCTTGCTCTGCGCGTGCAGCACGTGCTTGTGCGGGATGTCGAACCACCGCTTGAGGGAAGCATCACGCTCGTGCACCCAGGTCTTGTTCCCGCTGAAGGGGGATGTGACGATGAACAGTTCGATGTTCTTTGCCTGTTGGATCTCTCGAATCGACTCGACGGCGCCGGGCAGCGGAGCGAGCCCCTCGCAAAAACCTTCTCTGCGCACAGCCGCATTCACCCTTGCCATGATCTGTTCTACCGCAGACGGGGGCTCGCCGGACTCGAGGCGGGTTCGAAGCGTTGCAAAGGTGTCCCAGACGGGGAAGTCCTCTCGCTGCATCAGCGGCCCGCCCGCCTCTGTGATTGCCTGAATGAAACCGCCGACGAAGTCCAGTAGAACTCCGTCGGCGTCGAGTAGCAGTCGCGTTACCTCCTGTCGTGCCATCAAGGCCTCCTTCAGCGGTAGTCTTACCGCTTCGGGGGCCTTATTCCTGAACTTTTTCCACGTTGCGCGCGTGGACCTCGAACCACCCGATCACGGACCGGCCGTCCTCGAGCGTTCGATGGCTCAGGCGGAGTGTCGTCGCCTCGGCGACGCCGCCTACGACGCGAATCACCTGCCAGAGGCGTTCGCTGACTTCGCTGTTCGGGGCGTCGCCATCGAGGAAGATGACGACCTCGTCCGACTCGGGCGGGCCCATGGTGAGGAAGACCAGGTCGCCTGCCTTCGGGCGTGCACGGGTCGCGTGCCGGGTCAGCGAGGACTTCAAGTGCACTCCGTCGAGAACGTTCACGCAGCCTGCGTCGGAAAGGGCCTTCTGCGCATAGGCGAGCAGCGGGAACTCTTGAGTCACCGGAGTGAACGGCACGTTCTTGCGCAGGGCATGAACGTACCGATCGTGCGGAGTTTCCTCTTTGGGCGCCTCGGAGGCGGCGGGGTTCGGCGGCGGGGTGGATTCGGGGTTCTCGATCACGGGGGTGGACTCCTCGAGATTGATCTCGCGTTCTTCGTTCTTGCTTTTGTTCTTGTTCTTGCTCACAGGACCAACTCCTTCATCTTGGTGGCGACCCAAGGGTCGTACGAGGTGAGTGCGTACTCCTGGTCGATCCAGGCGTGACCGAAGTCGCCCCAGTTCGGTCCCCACGAGTTTCGGATACGGAAGTCGCGGCGACCGTCAGCGTAGCGACGGAACCCGGTGACGATGATCGCATGTCCCCCGTCGACTTTCGAGGGGTACGACGCCACCTCGCCCGCCTTGTAGTTGAAGAAGGAGTCGCCGCAGTCGACGCCGATGATGACGGGGTGGTTGGCGCGGACCGCGACCTCGAAGTCATCGAGCTTCGCTCGCCCCGTGTCGACGACCCGATAGTACGCCGAGACCACGTTGTCGCTGGCCACGTTGAAGCACTCGAGTGACGGCGACGTCCGGAACTTCTGGATCTCGTAGGGCCAGCGGTCTTCGTCGCAGATGCCCACGTTGAGCAGTTGGATGCCTGCGAGGCGCGGAAAGGTGCCGCTGTCTTTTTGGTTCGTCCCCATCGCAGAGCGTGTCGTCCAGTAGAGGAAGAGGCGAGAGAGCTGCGTCACCTTGCCGGGGTCTTCGATGCCGGTCAGGATCTCGAGGGCATCGGCCCACGCGTTGCAGACGCATGACCCCAGCGTGAGCTGGTCGGAGATCGGCGTGTGCTCTTCGATGTGGTGCTCCTGAACAACGCTGCCTGCGATGTCGGCGAGCGGGCTCCGAATTCGATCGAAGAACTTGTCGCGGTAGTCGTGCGAGTCTTTGATGTACCCGCGGACCGGGCGTCGAATCACTTCTGAAGACATCCGTCAACCTCCTTGCAATCCGTGATCTTGGCGAGGCAGGTAGGACTGAGCCCGACGCCCGCGTTCTGGGTTTTCACGCAACGTTCGTGGAAGGGAACGCCGCTCTTGTTGGGCCCGCCGAGGAGCTCGCCGCGGCTGTCCTTGCACGCGAGCTTCAGCAGGTTCTGTTCCGCGGGCTCGCACTGATCGTTGTCGGCCGGCGGCGGTACGGGCTCCTGAGGGCAGCCTGTGAGGATGAGAACGGAAACGAGGATGAGTGTACGCATGTGCGCATTCTACACGGCGTTTGCGGCAAGAAGCCAGTTGTCCAGGGCACAAGAGAAGGGAGGCACACAATAGATCGGAGGCATCAATGAACAACTCGACCAAGAACGTCGCGAGAGCTCTCATTGGAACGCTCATCGGCGGATTCGGACTCGGCGCCCTGGGGACCCCGATCGCCGTCTGGTTTGCACCAGATGGCGGCACGCGGCACACCCTGGTGGTTGTTTGGGTCATTCAAGCGTGTAGTGTTTTGGTGATGGCCGCAATCAATCGGCGCATCATGAAGGAAAAGGGACCATGAGTAAGAAGCTCTCCGATCGAAAAACCACGGTGACTCCTCTTCTCTTTCTTCAAGGACTTGCGCAGGCGTGGGTCAACATCTTTTCCGTGCCTGCGAAGAAGGAACAGCTTCTGATCTTGATGGCGCAGTCCGCGATCGAAACGGGTCGGTGGAAGTACAACCACTCGTACAATTTCGGGAACGTCAAGAGCGTCGAGGGCGACGGGCGAGACTACTGCTACTTCGCGTGCTGGGAGGTCTTTAGCAAGTCGGTTGCCGCAGCCTACGCGGCAAGTGCGAAGCCTGGAGCACTGGCGGCGATCACGGAGAACCGAAGCGACGGGACCGCTGTCGTTTGGTTCTATCCGGAGCACCCTGCCTGTCGGTTTCGTGCGTACGAGGTCCACGACGCGAACGGAAAGATCGACGAGTGGTCCAGCATGGTTCTTGGTCTCACGGACTACTTGGCCCTCCTCCACAAACGCTTCTACAAGGCGTGGCCGTCCGTCCTGAAAGGCGACCCTGCTGAGTTCGTTCGAGCGCTGAAGACGCAAGGCTACTTCACGGCGGATCTCCAGCCGTACATCGACTCCGAGGTCTCACTGTTCAGAGAGTTCAGCCATCTTCAGTTCGACTACTCTGCGCTGCCCGTGATCCCGGATGACAAGAAAGCTGTCTTCGGTGAGATCACCGCGCTCGCTGTTCAGGAGTACCTCGCAGACATCCGCGAACTCGAGCAGACGTGAAGAAGAAGTAGACAACAACGATCGGCTGCGTTACATCGAAAGAAGAACCACCGGGACTTGCCGTCCGACAACGGACGGCTTCTTCGTCAAGACAACGACACGCATCGCTGCGTGACCGGGAACGCGGTCGTCATGGTGACGGCTGCGGTTGCACTCTGACAAAAGGACACGAACATGAGCTACGAAAAGGTCACCCTCTCCATCTACAAGAAGCGCCTCAAGGACAACTACTACTCGAACGTCACCGGCGCGAAGCGGGCCCTCGGCCGCGTCCAGGAGATGAGCGACGCCGACAAGAAGGCTGCCGTCAACGCGGCGCACAAGCACTTCAACGTCGAGCTCCCCAAGCCGAAGAAGGCGGCCAAGAAGGCGGCCAAGAAGAAGGGCTGATGGGAAAGCACGTCCAGACCGTCGAGTCCTGGTACACCGACAAGCTTCTTGCCGGTAAGTACGAGAGCTTGACGTCGTGCCTGAAGGGCGTCACCCACCTCAAAACGAGCGAGGTGAACAAGAAGCAGGCCCGAAAGTACGCCGAGACCTTCTTCAAGGGAGATGCCGCATCTCTCCCCAAGAAGTTCTTCGCGGACGACCAGTCCGAAACGGCCGCGGCTCCGGTGGCACGCACGCCGAAGTCCGGCCGCAAGGCGCAGGTCGAGGACATGCCGTCGCTCAGCGGCGACGTTCTTCCTCCTCCGACCAGCCAGAGTGGCCTGTTCCACCAGGAGGCGATGATGCGCCTCAGCTACCTCCGTGAGATGATCCAGATCGGCGTTCGCGTCCTCGAAGGCTTCAAGGCTGCCTGGGACGTGAACAAGGAGCTCGTCCTGTCTGAGATGCAGGGAGTGGTCAACAACCTCTCCATTCTTCAGGGCGCGTACGAGACGGAGCTGCGCCGGGCGGCGCCGTTCCTCATGACTCCGATCAGGGACATCTCCGTTCCTTCCCTGCCGCTGCCTTCGGTCATTCCGCCGTCTCCGGTTCCTGCCCTCGGACAGGCGCCTCCGTCGGCCAAAGAGGTCGAGACCCTTCGCAGCACCCGCCCGCCGTTCCTCCCTCCCCCTCCGCACCACTAGGGAGTCCAGAGCAGCCCGATTGCCTCGACATCGTCGACGACAGTCGGGCTGCTCAGAACGGTCACGTCTCCATGCCTTTCTTTTTTTAGCGTCCACTTCCGGCTTCCATGTGGTGATTCGAACGATGCGGTGAACCCATCTTCCGTTCGATCGACCAGCAACAGACCGAACGCCTTCGTGCGCTCGACGAGCTTCTGGAGGACAGGGCGCCAACGAGCTCGATCCGCAGGTAGCTCGAGTACGACGGCGTCGTTGATGAGCCGTCCGAAGTCGTCTTGGAGGTCCTCGCCCGCCCAGGCAATGGCGGTGCTGTCGAGCTGGTCCTGCTTCCAACTGTCGCGAAGCTCACGGACGATTCGAGCGCATTTGTCAACGAGCCCTGCGTGCACGTCTTGTTCGGTCAAGGTCACGGTCATGTTGTAGACTCTACTGATGGCCAACGCCGCGGCAAGAGAACTTCGACCAGTCCTGGCTGGTCTTCTTGCGTGGAAGGAGCGCATCCTGAAGTGCACCTATTCCACGCAGGTCGACTTCAAGATCGTCGACGAGGGGATCCAGGTCGACGTAGCGTGGGTTCATAAGGGAACGCCTGGGTCCTGGTCCAGGGTCCTGACGAACGCCGAGGTCCTTTCCCATACGCCCGGTTCAACACCTAGTGTTTGGGTGGGAAACCGTCGGGCCTGTACCTTCGCCCGCATCGTCATTCGAGACGTGCTAACGCAACGGGGAGTCTGAACATGAGCAACATGACCTTGACCGTGCAGCAGTACACAGCCCTCGTGGCCCTGGCGCGACGTGGGGCCCCTGATGCTGTCGAACTCGAGCAGTTCCTGGTCTCGATCGAGAAGGCCAACGGAATCACCCGGTACTTCGCCCTGGTGCGTTGGCAAGAAACCGACTCGCCACTTCAGCCAACGGTGCGTTTCCCCGAGAACTGGCCGCCGACGCTCGAGGCCGCCATCGAGAAGGTGAACAGCCCGATCACCCGGCAGGACGTGAACGACCTTCTTTCGACGCGCGCACGTCGTCCCGTTACCGTCCTGGTGACAAGGGACCCTGCGGGGAATGTCGGTTGGACGCCTGTTGACGACTTCTTCCGATGAGCTTCTTTCTTCACGTGACTGGGGGCTTGTCGCTGCCGAACGACACCAAGGAGCTCGCGAAGCTTCATGAGCTTGTCATGAAGCACTACGCGCCCGTTGAGCTCGTCTCGAAGAACGGCCTCATGCTCGCTGTTCGCCCGAACTCGATCGAGCCTGGGGACGAGCAAACCTTCTTCGCTTTCTTGTACGATGTCGGCAAGGCCTTTCGCGGCACCGTCCACGGGGAGTTCGAGGTCTGGTGGCCCATGGCTGTCGAGTCGGGCCCGCAGTGGTGGACTGTCGAACCGGAGCACGGACGCTTTACGATCACGGAGAGTACGATCGTCCGAGAAGCGCCTGTTGAGTACACGGGATGAACCGCACAAGTACAGGCAGCATGGCTGCGGTCCGCGTTTGCTCCGTCGAGATCACGACGAAGACCGGGGCCGTGTACTTGTTCCCTGACTTTCCCAAAGACGACATCTTCAAGACGCTGAGCTCTCAGGTTTTTGTTGACGGAGATCTGACGCTCACCAACATCAGCGGGGCGTGCTTGGTCATTGCCCTTCGAATCGTTGAGACCATCACCGCGAACGGAGAGATCATATGGAAGGCCCCCTCGAGATAGGGCTGACGTGCATGAACTGCAAGAAGCCCGTGAAGCAAGAAGATGCTCGGATCTTCCAAGCTGTCTTCTGCTGCCCGCAGTGCCATGAGATCGCAACGCGCGCCTACAAGCGCCTCGAGCGGGAGCTCCACCATCTCCTTACGCTCGCCGGCGACTCGATTCGAGTAGCCTTGATCCGCGGAGAGCTTCAGCTCGGTGCCGCGGAAGCCAAGGACATTCCGAAGTCAGAGCTCCTGCGGCGCGTCATCGAGATCGCTCAAAAGAAGGAAGCCGGAGAAACCACATGAGACCTGCACCCAACCCGTTGTTTGCTACGTACGAGGCGCGGTGTACCCACGAGGACTGCGCCGGCGTCCTGAAGTTCGAAGAAGGTCAGTCCGCTGGCCTCGCCCCAGGAAAGATCATCCCGTTCACCTCCTCCAACCCTGCATATGGAAGATGCCCGATATGTCTACGACACAAGATGATGGTCACGAAGGGACCGCCCCCGCCCGAACCAGCGCCCCTGAAGGGGTTCTCCAAGATTCCAAAGGAGTGAAGTCCCTCTACATCGCCGGCATCCCTGACGATGCAGGCGTTGCGGTAGACGTCTCCGTCTCCGATCGCGAGACGATGACGGACAAGGGGTTGGTCCAATGGAAACGGATCGAGATTCGTTCTCTTCGTCTCCACTCGAACGCCCACCTTCACTTGGCGCAGGGCCTGTCTCTAGCGAACCTTCTGATCAGCGGGCGCATTGATGACGTTGCCGAGTCGCCGCTGATCTACCTTCGTGGGAGGCTGAGCGACCTTTGGGCGGTTCCGTGTGTCGTCCGCGACCTGGTTCTTGCCCAGCCGAAAACGGGTCCCGAAGGGCTCACGATCAAGGAGATGGTGTCGGCGCTCTTCCAGCAAGAGATGGCGAGCGTCAAGTAAGAGGCGCTTGCGCCTCGTCTTTCTTTTCGTTACGGTTGCCACACGTTGTGTGTACAAATAGGAGCACATGAACAAGCCTCCCTCGCGCGAAGTTGAAATGCCTCACGTCGATCCAAACGTGACTGACCCGCAAGCTCGGCGGTACGCCGAGAGTGTGGGGCAGCGCCGCGGCGGGGCTCCGCCGATTCCGCGCTACGCAGTCCCGACAGCAGGCGGACCGACTCCATCGATTCCGCTTCTCGACTCTGTTCCTCAGCTCGGCAAAACGATGGCCGAGCAGGCGCGGCCGCAAGCGCTCCCTCAGCCCGGTGGAAACATCTTCGGGCCTCCGCCTGCGCCCGTGCTTCCCGGAGGCCTTCCGCCCCCGCCTCCGCCGATTGCCGTCAAGGGAGGGCTGTCGATCCTACCGATGGACATGCTCCCGCCTCAGGCGATGGCAGACCCTGAATTCCGTCAGGGCATGGGGGCACAGTACGCATCTTCTCAGCCGGAGCTCGCGAGGAAGTACGGCGTCATCCGTGGAGAAGCGTTCGTTCCGCCGCAGGCGCTCATTGCTCAGGCGCCTCGTCCGGGTACCCCCGGCAAGTTGAGCCCCGAGACCATTCAAGGCATGCAGGTCGTCGAGGCCCTTCGCAAGAAAGAGATCGAGCACAACGTGGCGCAGCAAGAAGAGCAGGCGGAACAGGCAAGCACCCAGAGCGCCGCAGGGATTGCGGCGAAAGCTGGTGCCCCCAACACGCCGCCGCAGATGACCAACGAGTTCGACGTCGAGCGCTTCTTGGAGCGCCAGACGATGGACATGCTCAACAACAAGGACCAGCGCGACATCATCGAGGCTCGGCTCAAGCCGATGGACATCGCCGAGATGATCGTGAACGGGTTCGTCACTCAGCGCGTCCCCATCATTCCCGGCAAGCTCGAGGTCGAGTTTCAGTCAGTCTCCGGTGAGGAGGACCTGGCCATCAAGCGGCTGGTCATGACCGACGCTAATGCGCTCGCGGTGACCGAGCGCTACCACCTCGACAAGTTCTCGCTCATGGCCCTGGCAGTGGGGATCTTTGCGATCAACGACAAGCCCCTGCCGACCCACAAGAAAGAGAACGCCTTCAACGACGAGCTCTTCTGGGTGAAGTTCAACAGCGTCATCCGCTACCCGATGCCGATGCTCGCCGCTCTCGGTGCGAACTACTACTGGTTCGACATCCGCGTGCGGAAGCTCTTCGTCGCGGAGAAAGTAAAAAATGGCTAGAGACACCTGAGGGCTGGGCGCGTGCGCGGTTGTTGCTTCAAACGACCCGCGACATGCCCCGGTATGGGTCACTCCAGGAGTCTGTTCTAGCGCTCGTGATTCTCCGCATGGAGGAGATCGAAGCCGCCAAGACCCGCGCACTGCTTCAGGGATTGTTGAAGGCCGAAGAAGGGCCGAACGCTTGGAAGGACTTTTTCCGACTCGCGTTTCCTTGGGTCGAAACCGCCAAGAAGAGAGACGAGAAAGACATCATCAAACGCCTGCAAGAAGAAGTTGCTCGTGGTCCCCTTTCGATCACGCCCCAACAAGAGCAGCGGTACCGCAGTCGACTCAAGACCACCCCAATTCCCGCACCCCTAAACGACGTCGCCAAACGCCTCGCATCCAAACTTCCAGGACTTCATGGCAACCCCTCCGCAGCAAAGTGACATCGCATCGTTTTGCCCCCAATGCGGGGGCGCCCTCATCGAGTCTTCGCCGCTAAGCGGCGACGCCTCGTGCGGGGCATGCCCTTGGAAGGGAAAGGCGTCCGAGCTCCTCTCGGTTCCGTTCACCCATGGCATGGGAGGGCAGAACCAGATCGCTGAGTTCTTCATCAGCGACTTCAAGGCCACGATCATCCGTCCGTTCATCCTGCCGATCGGAACGTTCTTGGTGAAGTGGGGGTTCCTCGATCAGAAGGACTCGAACTTCCGTACGAATCTGAACCGCTACATCACGGTCGTCGCTCGCGGGATGATTCGACTCATCCTGGAAGAGCGCGCAGCGATCGAGAAAGAGAAAGCCAATGGAGGGACCTGAACCGGCAATCGGTGGGCTGAGTGCACACCCAGAAGCCAAAGAGCCATCAGGGCTGTACTGCTTCCAGGACAGCTCTCGCGCCTGTGGCCCGGACTGCATGGCGTTCACGACTCCGCCGACCGACGCGGAGTATCAGGGCAAGCAATGGGCGCACTGCTTGGTGCTTACGTCGATGCACCGGTCCAGCAAGCACCTCGTGATCATCGCAGCGGGGTTGAAGCCCGTGCGTCCGGGTCAGAACCTTCAACCGATTCCGTCGAGGTAGCATGCAAGTCGAACTTGTTTCCATGGTTCAACGCATCGACTTCAAGACGGGCGAGATCTCCTCGTCGATCGAGGTCGAGTTCCCTGGCGGTATTCGAACCACTTTTTCAATCGAAGAAGACAAGGTCCTGGACATCCTTCGTCAGATTCGTTCGAGGCCTGGCGACATGGAGCTCGAATCACTGTTTCGAACACCGGCCAGCACGGGCACAGAGATCCCAGTTTTTGGGGGCGACATCGAAACGCGCCCGGCTGTCGAGAAGTCGGCTTCGGCAGCGCCCGCCGAGGCGATCGTCGACGAAGACGGGGTCAGCTCAATATGATCCTCATCCTCTGCACGAGCACCGCATGCCAGGCTCGCTTTCGCGTTCTTGGCGATCCGCTCGAGGTGGCCACCCTCGTGGGGCAAGAGAGCGAGTTCTGGCGCTCAGGCTACCGCTGCCCTGTGTGCGAGGCGAAGTGCGAGTGCGTCTCAGAGAACGAGGTCAACGTCGCCAGTCTTGGCCCTGTTCGCGACCTCGAGGCCGCAGAGATGTTCCAGGCACTGCACGGCGTAGGGCTACCTGAAGAGCTCGTGTGCACTCAAAAGAGCGTGACTGATCTTCTTCTTCAGCACCGCGTGGTCCGCGTTGGAGGCCATGAGGTAAGGAACACGTCGAGGTACTGCATCGAATGGCTGGACCTGGAAAGCGGGCACCGCATCTTCTTCGCAGCGAGCAGCCACGGCGCTCTCATCTATCGAATCCGTCAGCCCATCAACCGCGTGAACCAGGTTCTCGAGGAGTCCCGTGAGCACCCCTGATCTTGTCGTTCGGTATCGGCGCGATGTAGAGGAGACATGCACGGGGGAGATCTGCCTCATCTGGAGTGACGGCTCAGTGCCGGCAACGCTCCTTCTTCCGTTCGAGGCTCTTCCGTTCAACAAGATGATGTCGCACACCAGTCGCATCTTGAATGAGCGGACGGTTGGGCGTCTGTCCTTCGAGCGTACGGATCGGCCGGGCCTGCGCCCTTTCGTGATGGACAACCCTACCGTCGAGCTTCTTCGAACCGACCCTGTTGCGGCAATTCAGGCGATGACTGTTCCGTCGATTCACATCGACCTGCGCAAGGACAAGTCGGTTGCTACCTCACCCCCGGTCTTCACTGCGGGATACGATACGTTGGCCGAGTCGTTCGGTGACCATGTCTTCGTTCGCGTGCGAGGCAACGAGGTAGAGTGCCCTGGCTGCGGGATGTGGAGTCCGTTCGCAGAGAGCGGGACGCTGCACTGCTACAAGAAGTGCTTCTTGAGCGTTCCCGCCCGCTTCGTTGCGGGGTGGGCGGCCATCTCTGTCGAGGCCCTATTGAGCCTCAACCTCGAGCGCTACTTCCTTCCGAGAGGGTGGAACAAGACGCTTGTCTTCATCACGCACGCCGACTTGTCGGCACTCTACGACCAATGGAAGAAGGAAAGAACATCATGACCATCGTCAAACAGAACACCCCTCACCGCATGCAGGGCGTCCAAAGCAACTCGGTCGAGCCTTCTGGCGCTCCGAAGACCATCGCCGCAATCGAGCCGATGGAGCAGATGGCGATCCACTACTACGACGAGAACGGCCGCCCGGTGAGCAACGTCCTCATCCGTGTCGGGGGGAAGTTCTACTTCCCGCCGAATGGCATCGAGTGGGTCAAGAGCCTGAAGCCCGCCGCGGAGTGGGTGCAGAAGGCAGCGAAACGCCTCGTCGGCGACCCGCCGAAGAACAACCAGCTTCCGGCCCAGGACGAGGTCGACGTGATGGGGGGAACCTCCGATGGCGCTCCGCCCGCTAAATGACTGGGTCTTGGTTCGCTGCGAGCCCATCCGAAAGGAGAGCTCGAGCGGCCTGGTCTTGGTTCACGGCGAACGCGTCCGCTTTGCGGAGGTGATCGCGGTCGGCCCGGGGCGCTACTACAAGGGGAAGAAGCACCCAGTCCCTGTCGATGCCTCTCCGGGAGATCGCATCGCGTTCTTTCGAGAGACCCTCGAAACCCAGCAGGGCAAGAACATCGTCGGGGCTCTTCAAGAGCTCGATGAGAAAGACCTCGGCGTGATCCGCGCCACCGACATCCTGTTCGTCATTGCCCCTGGAGTGGAGATCGACGTCCGATGAAGCTCGTAATCGTCACGTCTCCGGGTGTCCTGGAGCTGAACTACATGTGGCTCCCGACGTGGATCGGGATCAACACGCCCCTCAAGCAGGAGCTCGAGAAGGCTCTGAGCAACAAGCTCGTCGGAAAAGAGCTCACCCAAGCCGCGATTGATGAGGCCCACGACCTCATCGTCGACTTCTTTGCGGACAGGTTCCCCACCTTAGCGGGCCTCCGTGACTACCTCGACGCCCTCAAGTTCGTTCAGGACCGGTGATGACCGTCGACCTTACCGATCTGCTTCTGATCGCAGGGATAGGCGGTGTCGCCGGCTTCCTAGTGGGCTGGTATGTGCACGGTGGTTGGTGAAAACGGCACGTCTTCACATGCGCCTCGACGCACGTCTGAACGTGAAGTTCGTTCGGCTTGCGCGAAAACGCGGGCTGTCGAAGACGCAGCTTGTTGAGTCGCTGATGCGTGAAGCAGTAGAAGAAGACGAAAAGAAGAGCCAGAAGGCCCTAGACGCGGAGCAGATCTGATGAGCGGGTTGCAGGAACGAAAGAAGACCATCACGGTTCCTCGTGGAATGGGCATCGACGGCATGGTTGCCCTCTTCAAGCACATCGTGGCCCTTCCTCGCGTGCAGTACATCCACGTCGACGGGCAGGGCCGCATCAGCTACTCGCGGTTCGTTCGCGAGGACGAGCAAGAGGATAGCTACGACCTGTCGGACGAGTTCAAGAACCTGATGCCCTCGGCGATCCTTCAGTTCATCGACCTGCGTGAAATCGCAGACGACGACAACGCCGCTCGTGCTGTCGCTCGTCTGATCTACGCCGTCACTTCGGATGGCCTCGTTCCCATCGCTTTTGCTCTTCACCCGAAGACGCTCTTCTGGAAGTGGCACACGGCGTCGGTCGGACTCGACGTCAGCAACAAGCCCGACAACATCTACGGCGTGCCGACACGCTTCGACGAGATGATCCCCGACACCTCTCTCGTTCTCTTGGCGGGATACAAACAGGACACGCCACTGGCGGACGCTCGTCGTGCCCTCAAGATCGTCATCCCCATTACAGGGTAGGAGACACCATGCACCGATTGACCACTGTCGTTCTTCGCTCGGGCATTGTCCCGGACGAGAAGATCGCTGAGATGAAAAAGTGGGGCCTCATCGAAGAGCCCACCGGACCTGCTTACCCGGCGCCTACGAACGGCAAGCAGCTCGTCGAACAACTCGACCAGGCTCTTCAGGATGAGGACATGGTCCTCATCCGCGAGACCGAGCTCGAGTCGCTGAACTCCTACCTGTCCTCCCAGCAGATGGGCGAGCTCCACCTCGTGGACCTCGAAACGGACACCGAAACGCGGATTCAAGTCGTCTACGGACGGACCAAGATCGGTGAGTACGTGCTGCCTTGGTCCTCTGAGAGCATCGAGGTCATGCTGACGAACGGATCAACTCGCCTGGTCACGGCGCAGGGTGAGTCCGTCTTCTTCAGCACGGTCCGCGAGCTCTTCTTCGGCCAGCAAAAGTCGTTCGTCGTTTGCGCTGTTTCTCAACAAGAGGTCTCCAATGGAACTCAAGCCACTCCTGACCAGCTTCCGGGCTAAGGCCGGGTACGAAGTTGTCCAGAGCAGCTTCGACACGGGCCAGATTCGACTCATCGGACGTGTTCCCGAAAAGCGCGTCGCTGACTGGCTGGACGCTGTCTCGATTCTTCTCGATCGCTCCGGAGAGCACTGGAACATCGACGTCAGCCGGCACTACTTCAAGCGCGAGGGAAAGCTCGTCTTTGCGTGGCGTGTGATCATTCGCGCCAAGGACCTCGACGCCACCGTGAACGACATCATGAACGCGCTGCACTCGACTCCCCTGTCTACGCGGACCGAGCTCAAAGAGGTGCCGCTGATCGGGACGGACCCCCAGACACGGAATCCGGGTGCGGGGAAGCGTGGCGCTTTCTCTACTGACAACTTCGTTCCGGGGAAGCGCTGATGCCCGCCAACGAGGTCAAGTGGAACGAAGCGGTCCTCGCCCCAATCGAGCTCTCTCCGGAGGAGCAGGAGGCGGTTCGTCGCCGCATGAAGGCTGTCGACGACCTCCTCAAAACGGACAAGCGCGCTCGGTACAAGATCGAGCTCTTCTTCGGAAAGGCGCGCAGCCTTCACTCCCCAACGCCCGGAATCCTCTCTCTTTGGGAGAGCGGCAGTAAGCTGCACGGAGGAGGCGATGCAAAGATCTTCGTTTGCCCCGGCAAGCTGCTGGGTCGAAGTGACTGCCAGGCGGTCATCCCCGAGGCTGCAAATGTTTCGAGCACGCACTTCTGTCCCTCGTGTCGGGTGACTTGGACCGGAAGCCAGGTCATCGGGGAGCACATCGCCAACCTTCCGATGAAGAAGTGGGCGAACGTTTTGTTCCACTACTTTCAGCGCCTCGACTTCAACGCGGACATCTACCTGAAGTTCTCCACGGACGATATCCGCACGACTGCTTTTCTCGAGCAGGAGAAGAATCGAGGCGGGGAGCTCTACAACAAGACTCGCAGCCGCCGCGGCAAGCTCATGTACCCCCTCAGCCACATCATCAAAGACACATCTGCCGGCGCAGATCTTCTTGGTCGATTCGTGGCGTTCCTGATGGCCTAATGCGCAACCAAAAAGTCATCGATATCCTTCACGTACGAAGTCTCATCCAAGAGATGATCAAGACGGCGAAGCTCAACTTCGTCTCGCGTGACGGCATGCCACCGGCGCAGCAGATCCTCTGCCCTGAGGCGCCTTACGCCGACCGCATCGTGTCCCAAGAGGCCATCCTCGACGGTCTCGTCTTGTTCGAGCTCTTGGTTGAACAGCAGGACCACAAACTCTCTCGCTACGAAATTCGAGAACGGGACACAGGAGCACTTGCTCTTCCCGCCAGCATCACAAAGGAGACGACTGATGGAAAAGAAGCGGCGACCGAGGGGAGCTCGAAGCTCAAAAAGAAGCTCAAAACCAACAAGCCCGAGCCTTCAAGCGACTCTGACCCAGTTGGTGGTGGCTCAAAAGCGCCTTGAGGACGCGCACAACCACAACACGGACATGATGACTGCGGGCTTCAGCGCCGCGGATCGTCGACAGTTCGTGCTGATGCGCGTTCTGAACGACATCGTCACGAATCGCGAGCTCTACGCCGACGACAAGGGTATCCTGTGGGGGAACTACGCCGCAGAGTACGAGGGCGCTCTTGCCCTCATCACGCTGGCCGAAACGCACGGCGGCTCGGTGACGCAGGTCACGGAAGAAACGATCCCCACCTTCGGAGGTGACCTTTGAAAGCCATCCAACGGACCGACTCTCTCAAGACCACGAAGACCCTCGCCGACGGGAAGACGCAGGAAGTCTATGCCGCAGCACCTGGCGGGATGCGGAAGATCCAGTGCCCCCGTTGTGCGAGCAACAACGCCATTCCATCGAAGGGCAACAACGGCCAGACGGTGTACCGGTGCTCGTGCGGCGCGCAGTTCACCTCGGTGCGGATGTAGCTCGCAGGAGAATGAGCGCCTCGGCTTGCGGCACCAGCGCCATCGGCCGAAAGCCGAGGGAGGCATAGAGTGCGCGGGCTGGGGCGTTTTCCTTTTTCACGGTCAGCATCACCGGCATGTACGCGAGCTCGAGAACTTCTTCCATCAAGGCCCGCGCGATCCCGTGGCGCCGGAAGCGCGGATGTACCCCCACTCGAAGGATGTCGATCACGCCTGGACCGAAACGCGCGATCAGGTAGCCGCATGCGGGGGTTCCGTAGACGGTGGCCCTGCTCCAGCAGAGTTCTCGTCGTAGAGACTGCTCGTTGATGGAGTTCTCGGGGAACAGAAGGATCTCGAGCCCTGCGATGGCTTCGAGATCGGCTTGGGTAGCTATGCGCAGCACGTTCTTTT
>ERZ795060.2872-NODE-2872-length-16747-cov-3.688354_pt1 | contig 16747 bp, 16 predicted proteins | sample MGYA00375144_ERZ795060 | MGnify/ENA primary metagenome ERZ795060 (study PRJEB30189, sample SAMN05720157) | activated sludge metagenome | isolation source: anaerobic digester from wastewater treatment plant | place: Japan | collected 2015-05-15 ...
GAGACCGCTGTTTCAGCTATTCCCCGTGGGGCAAAAGTCAGGCTGCGATAGGTAGTGAGGTTGAAATGATGATCGTTGCTGCCCCAGGATATATAGCTGGTAAGTGGTTCAGGGCTGCCTGCAAACATGCTGGTTGACTCCAACTGCACAGACAGGTTTTGCCGGCCTGCTATAACCTGGGACGCGCGGGTCATGTCCGCGTTATAGTCGCAATAGTCCAGATAGTAGCTGGTATTTATTGTTTCATCAGGTAAAAGTATAGATTTTGGCTGAAATGAGGGACCCCCAAGCCCCCGATTTACGTCTATATCCAGCAGGATGTGATGGACAGCCGCAGTCTGGGCGATGGCACGGTCTACCAGCGCTTTGGCATCGGCTTCAGTATAGCCATCCAGCCGGGTTACAAGATAACCTCCGTATTTTGCATGGGTAAACGGTTCGGTAGCGCGCCAGTAGCGGTTCAAGTGGACAGTATCTATTACATTTCCATTATCATCCGTAAGCTCGATAAGTATCGGGTTCACAAGGTCTATAGCGGCAAGTGTGCTGTCAACGCTCTTGCCGTTCGATATTCTGATAGGAATCCCCTTGGTAAGAACGATGTATTGTATCTGATCAGTGAGATTGTGCTGGGTGAGAAAGGCTTTTATCGGGTTTTCGATCTTGTCTATGTAATCCTGCCATGTGATGGACTCATTAGCGCTTGAAATGCTCGAATCCTGAGTATTTACAGTTACCAGGTTGTCAGCAGGGATGCTGCGCTGGACAATATAATGGGCGGCAATACGGCAGGATATGGGACTTGAGCCATTTTGTACAACAAGGACATTTTCCAGGCCGCAAAGTGCAAATACATGTCCCGTGATAATTATTGAACTTAAGAAAGTGAAGACGAGCAGGCGTAACATCACATAAACATTATACCATGTTGTGACAAATTAGTTATTGACAACTGGCAGTAAGGCTGATATACTGCAGCATGATGTAATGCGTTCGACACGTAAAATGCAACTGCTTGCATTAAATTGTGCGGTCGAGCGCATGTTACAGTCAAAATCTGCGTAGTACCTGAGGATGTCGCATCGCCCAAGCGGCAACCGAGCCTCGAAATACTTGGCCTACTCGAGATATCGGCCGTGCCTCGTTTGGACGAATCTGTGATGAGCGCTGTTTGAAGCGCAGTTCCACTTAGCCGTCGGCTGTCTGTGCAGTTGTGGTCGGCAAGCGGAAAGGAGGCAAGAGGTGGCAGTTGACCCTCATTTCGAAATGCAGGATTCAAGGATGGTCAAGCTCACCAAACGTGAGGTTGAGGTTTTGAGTCTTGTCTTGGAAGGCAAGTCTTCCAGAGAAGTCGCCGCCGCTCTCTTCTGCAGCAAAAGGACTGTTGATTTTCACCTGGCCAGAATTTACGAAAAGCTCCAGGTGTCCAACAGGATACAGGCTATGCGCCGTGCCACTATGCTTGGGCTTGTAGAAGAAAACAAAGGCTCGTAGGTCGGTTCCGACCTTTCAATATCTGCATCGTGACGGGTGATGATAAGCTCTCAGCCTGCTTAATGTGCAGCGAATTAGTTGAAGATCGTGGTTTAGCTTTCACGCTTGCAGAAGATGCGCGTGCGGAACTGAAGCCGGAAGATTCTGCAAAAACTAAGGAGAGCGTACAATTAGACTTGTACTGTCCGCAGTGATTCTTTGAGTGTTTCGGCCACACCCTGCGGTCGTTCGTGTTCGTACCCCAGAGGAGATACAAGAATCCTGATGCTGTCTATTTTCACATCTCTTTGAGTGTGGGTGTGTCCGCAGATTACCATCTGAACGTTTGCCCTGGCTTTTATGATTTCTCCAAACCTTTCGCTTCCCATATAAGCTCCGAAGAAGTCGAAAATAAGCTGACCTGTTCGGATTACGGCCTCTTCAAACGGCAGGTGATGGATTACCGCAACAATCGGCACATCCGCATCTTGCAAATTGTCTAGATCATCGGCAAGCTGTGCTGCCAGTGTTTCGGTAACATCTTCGTCCGTCATTCCCCATTTGGCGAAACGAGCATCGGACCATATTCTGCTGCGGTAGCGTTTCTGTTTATAGTCTGCCATACTGATTTTATTGTCAAACGCTTTATTCCGAAAAGAATAATCGTACCAACCGATGCTTCCTGCAAACCCAATGCCCCGGATGACTACCGGCCGGGATGGAAGATAGTGAAACCCCGTTTTCTGGACGATTTCCGGCAGGATTTGCTCATACTTTTCTTTGCTGGACTGACCGGGCAGGTTGGGAACCCATATATCGTGGTTGCCGGGAACGAAGAGCTTGTGGCAGTCTATCGGGTCGAACCTGGAAAGCACGTCTTCTATTTCAATCGAGTCTGCTGAGACATCTCCTGCTATGATGAACACATCAGGGTGAAGTTCAGCTAGCAAGTCAGGCATCAGGCGCACTGCTTCCATCCCAAATGAGCCTGCATCAACATGTAAGTCTGATATAAATGCTATGTTCATAATCGATAAGTCAGAATTCAGGGCTGTTAGTGGATACTGCCATGCCGAACTTGATTAGCACGTCTTACTGAACCAAAACTGTCTTGCTGAACTTGTTTCAGCATCTCCTAACACCCATGAGACCCTGAGACAAGCTCAGGGTGACGTCATTCGTCATACATCTCTATGTGACGGTTATGCGGCGCTTGATGCAAGTGCCCCACTAATAACTACCGAATTTCTCGACCAGCTCCATTGCATATTGATAGGTCTTAAACTCCGTTCCTGGCGGGATGGAGTGATCCGAGTGGAAGATATAACCTCCACCAACTTTGGCAATGCTGACCTTCTCTCGAATCTCCTTCTCCAGTCCTTCCAGATTGTTTGACTGAAACAGCCGCGCGTCAATGTTACCCATGAACGACATAACGCTGCCATACTGGGATTTAAGCTCCCGGACATCCATACCTGCTTTGACTTCGAGCGGCTGAAGGCAGTCAATTCCGGCCTCTACGAACGCCGGCATGAGTAGGTTATTATTCCCACAGCCGTGATAGATAAGCTTCCCGCCTTTTGAGTGTATAGCATCGCTGATACGCTTGTGGAAAGGCATCAGAAGCTCTCGGTACATGCTTGGAGAGATAAGCGGGCCGTTTTTATATGCTACATCACCCCAAAGCCAGATGCCGTCAAACTCAAACCCCTCTGCCCAAAGCTCCTCAAACGCCCAGATAATCAGGTCAGTATCAGCTTTATACATATCGAGTATCCACTCAGGATCGAGCGCCAGATTTTCAAGCTGAACCTCCGGGCCGCATATTCTCCATGTGGCTTCAAACGCTTCAAGAACTGAAAGACATATGAATTTGCCCTGTTCACGCCACTTTTTATACTCTGCCTTAGTCCTTGAAAGGTCCAGCCGGGAGACATCAGGCTGCTTGAGCGCTTTATACCGGTTTTCCCACTTCTCACGTGTATCGCATGAGAACGCAATAAGCTCTGGAGTGCTCTGCTGATGTTTCCAGTAACGTTCTACGGCTCCCCAACTGTTGGATGAGATAGTATATTCAGACGTTTCTTCTATCGTCTTTGTTGGAAGCTGCAGAGAAGTGTTTATGCTGAGATTTCTGATATCGTAGTCAAAGAAGTCATCTATCTCGATGTCCTGCGGCATACCCTGAGCCTTAAAATCATTAATAGCCTGCCACCAGTAGTGATCCAGCTTGCCGATGCGGTCGGCCTCTTTATGATCCAGAAGTATCTTGATGCGTTCCTGTGAAGTCATCCTGCCTGGTTTCCTATCTAAAAGAGTTTTTCAGGAGCCAACAGAGTCAGAATAACACGCAGTCTGCCTGGAAGCAAGCGTTAAGTGCAATGTGAAAAGTGAAGGTGCAAAGTGAAGAGTGAGAAGTATAAACGGGTATAGTCTAGAATGCTGTTCTTACCGGCAGACATACGCCCTCAGAGGGCAGATGAGGTGTAAACAATGGCAAAACCTGAACTTAGCTGGTTTCCTATATCGTTCGCTCGTCAGATTATCGCGGATAAGTCTATAACTACAGAAGACCTGCTGTACAAGGCAAAAGAGCTTGGGTTTAAGGGTGTGGATTTATACTACCAGTTTCTTGGAACGCAGGACCATGCCAGTGTGGACAAAGTAGGCAGGCTTGCTCGGGAACTAGGGCTTGAAATCCCTATGTATGTATGCTCTCCAGATTATACAAATCCTGACCCTGAAGTCCGCAGGCAGCAGCAGACGCTCATGGAGATGTATATAGACAGCGCACATCTTCTTGGAGTGCCGATGGTTCGTGTGACGGCAGGACAGAATCATCCCGATACGGATACCGAGCAGGGATTGGCTTGGATTGTCGACAGAGTGCTTGAGTTAGGAGGGTTTGCATCCATTCTCAGGATTAGAGTAGCAGTCGAAAACCATTATAAAGACCCGTTTGCATGGAAGATGGAAGATTTTACCACACGTAAGGAAGTCTTCTTCAGCGCTTATGATGAGTGGGAAGATAATCCAATCGTTGTAAACTTCAATTGCGCCACTCCAACTATCACCGGGGACGACACAATGGAAATCCTGCGCCGGGTGAAGAAGGATGTTGCCCATGTCCACGCTGCGGATTGGTCAAAAGAAAAAGGCAGCTATGTAGCAGCCGGAGATGGGGATGTTCCGTTCGATGACATCTTCTCAGAACTCGCAAAAGACGGATTTTCAGGTTACATTGCAGTCTCAGGTGGTGTTGAGATGAGCGAGGATGATGTCCGCCGGTCGAAAGACTACCTGCAGATGTTGATAGACAAGCACTGGGCCGGATAATAAAAGGACAGCAAACACATCGGCTGCGGTGAAGTTTTCGGCACTGGAATGGGCTAGCCGGACACGACGGCATCCGCAGCACAATGCCCTCGGAGGTAGAATATTTTGAAGAAGGTTTATGTCGCCGCTACCAGACAGAACGATGGCAAGACCATTACCTGCATTGGACTGATATCCGCATTCAAGAAACGAGTGCCCAACGTTGGCTACATAAAGCCCGTAGGGCAGCGGTATCTTGACATAGACGGCCATCGTGTAGATGAAGACTCGCTGCTTATCAAACAGGTCTACGACCTTAAAGGCGACATACAGGATATGTCTCCAATTGCCGTTCCAAGAGGATTTACTGAAGCCTATATCGAGAATCCTAACCGGGCAGAACTGATAGACTCGATTACTGGCGCGTTCGAGCGGATTTCCAGCGGGATAGACATAATGTTGGTAGAAGGTACCGGGCATGCTGGCGTCGGTTCTGTATTCGATATGTCCAACGGCGATGTGGCAAAGCTCCTCGGGACCAAGGTCATACTGGTTTCATCTGGTGGAATTGGCAGACCCATAGATGAGATTATGCTGAACAAGGCCCTCTTTGACCAGCAGGGAGTGGAGATAATAGGGGTTATTGTCAACAAAGTCCAGGCTGAGAAATACGATAAGGTCAACAAGATGGTCCGAAAAGGATTGGTGCGTAAGGGTATGGAAGTCCTTGGCGTTATGCCTTATCGTCCTGTGCTCTCAAGCCCGACAATCGAGCAGCTTATGCACGATATCAACGGAGAATTGCTCTCAGGTAAGGCTGGACTGCGCAATGTTGCTGGTAGGATGGTTATTGGCGCCATGCCGCCGCATGAAGCTTTGAACTACTTCAGCAAAGATGCCCTTTTGATAACTCCCGGTACAAGAGAAGACTTGATACTGGCTGCCATGAGTTCATGCGTTGTTGGTATAGGCAGGCACCACTGCGTGTCGGGCATTATCCTAACAGGTGGAACCGCGCCTCATCATAACGTGATGGACCTTATCAAGCGCACATGGCTGCCGGTGATCCTGGTGGAAGAAGACACGTTTACCGTAGCCACCAAGATCGACCGACTGATTGTAAAAATCCGGGCCGAAGACCGGGACAAAATACAAGCCACTGAAAATTTAGTCGAAGAGTTTATTGACATCAAACGGCTGCTTGAGCTTTTAAGCTGATGCCGTTACTTTTTATCAGGTTCAGGCGCTGCTGGTTTAATAGGTTCCCACTTGATGGCTTTACTCGGCAGTCCGCTGAATTTGTCCACATCAAAAGTAAGCAGCACTTCATCATTCATCTGCAGTGAGTCGAAGGTTTCCTGGTTCACTCGTTTTCGAGCTTCACCGCGGGCGACTTTGAAGACGATTTCCCGGCCTGTGATTTTTCCGCTTTTGTCTTTAATCTCGTTCTTTTCGATTACTCGCGCAATGCCCAAATGATGTTCAGTCTTTTCGTTATCGGCACCGCTCGATAACCCTCCACGAACCATCATAAAAATCATAAATCCAACTACAACAACAGCTCCGGCTACTCCTATGATTGTCCAGAACTTCTTTTTGCGAGATTGAACAGCATTTTCTCTCCGGCGTTTCTTCCACGCCGGTTCAGAATCGATAACTGGAGTCTTACGGGTCTTCAATGTTATATTGTCACTCCTTGGATTGCCAGATATTAACTCGGCTTCTCAAATATAATAACGTACTCGTGCTTAAAGAGGTAGAACCCACCTGCAAGTGCCCTGTACCGCCATAGGTTGTTTGTTCTGCCTTTGCCTATCTCATTGCCTTCTATATTCTTTACTACAATGGATTTCAGCTTGAACCCTGTGTCAGTCATAACCTGCATAGTAAGGAACCCGAGCGGGATAAGCTCACCTGACGAGTATTTATCGCCGATTATCAGCCCTGCAAAGCGGCCTGGTTCAAGCAGGTCGAACCCGTTTTTCGCTACCCTGGCAAACCCATCGAGAAAATCTTCCAGACTCTCTGCGTTTGATATGTCCGACGGATTCTGGCTGAATGAGATGATATCCCAGTAAGGCGGATGAAGGATTAAAAGCTGCGCGTGACTTTCTCCCAAATCACCTAACACCTGCCGGACACGTTCTGCAGTCTGAGGGTCGGTGCTGTCTCCCTGTAGAGCGAATATTTCTCTATCCAGACTTTCATCAGGTATCTTACCTCTGACATGTTCGACCAATTCAGGTTTGAGTTCGACTCCTATGCATCTCCTGCCTCGGTTGAGCGCCTCTATTGCCGTTGTCCCTGAACCAAGGAACAGGTCCAGGACAATATCTCCCTGTTTCGTATAACGGGTGAATAGCTGCGTGGCTATTTGAGGAATGTAGTTGCCGTGATAGTCGAATGAATGACCGTTTCCTTTTTCTCTGGAATCGAAAATCCACAGAGAATCTAACTTGATGTCGGTATATTCTCTCCAACGAGCCGGGTCTATGTCAGAATATGCAAGACTTTTATAATTACGGACAGTTGGAGGCTTCTCTACACGGTTTTCGAATTCATTCAGTGGAAGCGGCTCCTGGTCTTCTTGTCTTTTAATCACAAAATGCTCCCTGATATGGTGTTTGCACGAGAGAATAATATGTTTCAGTTATGGATTTATACCTGAAACTCATTAGATAATTAGGCATGAAGAATACGATTACCTTCTGTAGTTGGCTCTTTAGAAGCTGTTGGATGTCCGTACAGTTAAATCGAGCGTGCTCTGCCTGGTGTAAAGCTGTTATCAGGCAAAGCACACTTTTTTACTTCCAGCCAATGAGGAGTCTGTTAAGGGTTAGCCGGTCTTTCAGCCAGGGTGACGGTAATTGTGCGTGTGCTGCCATCTCTGCGCACGGTGAAAGTCATCCTGTCACCTACATTTTTCCTGCGGATTTCTCTTTGCAGGTCGCTGGCGCCTGTTATCTGCCTGCCTTCTATGCGTGTGATTATATCACCAGTTTGAAGTCCTGCTCTGGCTGCTGGGCTGTCTGGTTGGACTTCTCGCACGATGATTCCCTGATTTACGGGAAGATTGAACTGGCTGGCTATTTCCTCGGTCAAGCTTATATAGGCTATGCCAATCCACGGCACTATGACTCTCCCCTGCGTTACCACCTGCTCGATTATGTCTTCTGCCGTTTTTATCGGGATGGCAAATCCAAGGACACCGACGCTTCCTCCAACGACGGCCGTGTTGATTCCTATTACCTGACCAGAGCTGTTGACAAGTGGGCCGCCGCTGTTGCCTGGGTAGATTTGGGCATCAGTCTGGATAAGCCCGCTCAGGGCAGAACCTCCTCCCGGTATGGCGCGGTCCAATGCGCTTATAACTCCGACTGTTACGGTGCTCTCAAAACCATAGGGGCTGCCGATTGCAATTGCCACCTGTCCAACTTTAAGGCTGTCTGAATCACCAATCGGGGCTACAGGCAGGTTCTGAGCATTTACCCGTAGAACAGCGAGGTCAGCGGAGGGATCGCCTCCCAGGTTGCGCGCTGTGACTTCTCTTCCTGTAGCAAGTCTGACTCGGATCACATCCGCGCCGCTTATAACATGGTTATTCGTGAGTATCAGTCCGTCTCTTGAGACGATAACGCCGGAACCTGTGCTTCGTGGTTCCGCGCCTGAATTGCCAGTCAATACAGTCACTACTGCTGGAGATATGCGTTCAACTATGTTTACTATCCGGTTCTCCTGATCAAGCAGGACAGCAGCCGGACCTGCTCCGGTAGGCGGAGTAGGAGTTGTTGTTTGCGCATCCGTAGGCCGGGATGTAAGTGAGGCAGTGACAAACACAACACCTAGGACCGCTGCTGCAATGAGTATAACAATAGCTGCCAGGGTTGCAGGCCGAATTTTCATGGTTGGTTCCTCTCACATAAGTTTGGGTACTATTCTTTTCTAATTACTTCCCCGATGGGTAAGTGCCAGTAAACTTATCTTGGGTGCTGTTTATTACACGTCTGTTTATAAATCTTGAGCCTTGTTGTGAAGGATATGTTTTTAACAATATCTAAGTGGATGTTGTCAACAACTGTTGAGAACGGAGGAAAGGGAGATTGGCATCAAAACGCAAATTCAGACCTATGGGCTTTGGTGATATCCTCGATGAAGCCTTCGACCTCTATAGGAATAATTTCATCCTGTTTGTTGGGATAGCAGGTGTAGTCTATGTGCCGTTATATTTTGTTTACGGCGCATCGAATGGGTATATGCAATCCTTGGGGCCTTCTCCCTGGTCAACGCAAGTACCGCCCGGGGATTTCGGAGGTCCGGATATTACAGCTATGGGGCTTTCGATAGGCGTTATGTTTCTTACGCTGTTAGCTTTGATGATTGCATATCCTCTAGTTACCGGTGCGGTTACTCATGCTATTTCCCAGCGTTATCTTGGTGAGCAGACGACAATAAAGCATTCCTATATGGTGGTAAAGCACAGGTTCTGGCAGTTGTTGGGAACAGGTTTGTTGTTCTCACTCCTCGCTGGTGGGATTATGACGGTAGCCGTTATTTCTTTTGCTGTGATGATTGGTATTGGTGCTGCCATAATGTCGTCAGGTGACTCATCCACTGTTATTGGTGCTATCCTTTTCATCTTGGGTGTATTATTGGCTATTCCGCTTACAATCCTGGCGGCCTACTTTGTCTTCCGGTTCATATTTGCATTCACTACCTGCGTTGTCGAAAACAGGAATTATGGAAAAGCGCTGTCCAGGAGTTGGCAGTTATCTGATAAACACGGTTGGAGAGTGCTTGGTATTTTGATCATTATTTATCTGATCATTACCTTTGTGAGCGCACCACTGACTTTATTTTCATCGCTAATCTCCTTCATTCCGTATATTGGGCCGATTATCGCTGGCGTGGTGTATGCTCTATTAGAGACAGTTGTAACTCCGATGGCTTCGATTGTTGTGGTTCTTCTTTACTACGACCTTCGAATTAGAAAAGAAGGATTTGACCTTCAGATGCTTGCGAGAGATATGGGAGTACCGGTTTCCGAGCATATTATTGAGCAATCCAGTCAAGTCCAGTATGATTATGCATCTGCATCTCCGGCTTCTGCGCAGCCAACTCAGACTTATGATGCTCCGGTCTATAACAGACCTGTTTGTGAATGCTGCTATTCGGAAGTTGGGATTGATGAGGAGGCTGTGGTCTGCACTGCGTGCGGCAAGACGGTGCATGCTAAATGCTGGCGGACTACAGGAGGCTGTGCCACACCAGGCTGTCCAGGCGCAGGAAGCGCCGCACCTAAAAATAGTCCGAACTAGTGCTGAGTTGCGATTTTTGTTACAGTTCTTCTAAAAAACCATACAGCAATCCCGAACGGGTTTATTCTGGTTTACAGAAGAAACCTGAAGCCAAAGATAGTGCCCATCACGCAGCCATCGAACTGGTCGGGCGTCAATACCCTAAAAGGGATGGTAAGAAACAGGAAGAATTACTATGTAATCAATGTCTTAAAATATAAATTATAGTTGTCATAATTGTAAGAAGCATAGAATTAGAAATGATTTTTATCTCTGGGACATTGACACTACTTATATCAAAGGGTATATTACTGTCGATATGCCACTAACTGGTAAAGAAGTAATAAAAGCCTTAGAGCGAGCTGGATAGGTTCAAACTAGGCAAAAAGGATCACATATTCGACTGTATAATCCAAAGAAGCCAGCAAATAGTATTACTGTGTCTATACATCAAGGAAAAGAGATTCCGATAGGTACCTTACATGCTATACTAAGAACTGCAGGCTTGACACTTACCGAATTCGAGGAGTTCTTAAGATCATGACTCGTCAATATACCGTTGTACTGACACCTGAGCCTGAGGGAGGCTTTACTATAACCGTTCCTGCTCTACCAGGATACATCGGTTTCGCTGAGACAGAGAATGAAGCCTTAGCGTTAGCGAAAGAAGGAATACGATTTCATATCGAATCTCTTATAACAGAAGGTCAGACAGTTCCTGAGGAGATTGAACCTCCACGTATCCTAAGGTTGAGTGTGGCGGCATAGTTCAAAGTTATAGTATAGAATTGAAGAAAGGCTGGATAGGTATGTGAAGTTCTATCCAGCCTTCTTATTTACCATCTTGCAGTATTGATAACCAGCAGTCTATCTACAGATAGCAGTGTGTACCGGTCACTTTTCCAAACGCTCTGATGAGCAGCCTGTTACTTTGCTGCTTTTACTCTAGCCCGCGCCCAAGAGCAAATGCTTTCAGGTTGACTTCCAGATGCTTTGCCGGAACCAACTCTGAAAGCGCCTGGAGCCAGACTGATTCTTCGATATCAAGCATTTTAGACAGCGCACCGGTCATTATCATGTTAACCGTCCGCACGTTCCCCAAGTCCTGGGCCATTTTGAGCGCGTCCATCAGCTTGCGGTTAGGGTAGGCTTTCTCAATTCGGGCTTCTATGTCCTCTACCCACGGCTGCTGGCCGCTCGAGACAGTAACCGGGGTGATTACCTGCGTGTTTATGAGCGCTGTTCCATCTGGAGCAAGGGTATCGGCATACCTGAGCGACTCAAGAAGCTCGAAACTCACCAAAAAATCGGTCTCACCTTCTGGAATCAACGGAGAGTATACCTTTTCACCGATTCTGACCTGGCTGACGACGCTTCCTCCGCGCTGAGCCATTCCGTGGACTTCGCTTTTCTTCACATCCGAACCGGCAAGCATCGCGGCTCTTGAGATAACCTCGCTTGCAAGAAGTATCCCTTGTCCGCCAACGCCAACAAGCGCTATATTGACTGTTTTCTTCATCGGGACACCTCCTCGAGGACCTTATCTTTGATTGCACCGAAAGTGCAGACCTGCTGGCACATGCTGCATCCAAAGCAGAGCACCGGGTTGATCTTCACTTTTCTGATCTTAGGTTTCTCCGGGTCGGCATCTCCGAGTTCTATGGCAGGACATCCGAGTTTCAGACAGATCCGGCAGCCCTTGCAGGTATCGAAGTCTACCTCAAACTGTCTGGTTACGCGGAGCTTGTAGCCAAGTATGCATGGCCGCTTCGCAACAATCACCGATGGTTCTGGTGCGTCAAGTTCTTCCTTGATGGCTGTTTCTACTTCGTCCATATCGTAGCAGTCAACGACTCTGACCCTGTCTACGCCGACTCCCCTGGCAACTTGTTCGATAGAAATCTCTTTGGTTTCTTCACCCATAAGCGTCTGTCCGGTGCCTGGGTTTTGCTGATGGCCTGTCATTGCTGTAATGCGGTTATCAAGAACGATTACCGTGCTGATTCCTTTGTTGTAGACGATGTTCAACAGGCCAGTGATGCCGGAATGGAAGAATGTAGAGTCGCCTATAACTGCAGCGGTCTTGTTGTTGTGTCCGGCTTTTTCGAACCCGAATGCGTTCCCGACACTTGCTCCCATGCAGATGATGGTATCCATTGCATCGAGTGGCTTGAATGTTCCAAGGCTGTAGCAGCCGATGTCTCCGGTGACCGTTGCCCCAAGCTTGTTCAGCGCTCTGAAGACCGACCTGTGGCCGCAGCCAGCGCAAAGTACCGGCGGCCTTGCAGGCAAGCCTTCCCCCACACCTTTTGAAGGTAAGTCTGGAGCCGGTTCGCCGTAGATTTCAGCCCTGAGCTGCTTCAGTCTGAACGGGCTTAACTCACCGATATTAAGCTGAGTTTCGTAGTCTTCGACTTTAATGCCCATCGCCCGAATCTGCTCATCAAGGAACAGGTCAAGCTCTTCGATGATGTAAAGTCTCTCAACGCTCTCGCTGAACCTGCGAATTAAATCTCTTGGCAGAGGGTTAGTGAGTCCCAACTTCAGGACACTTGCTTCCGGGAAGGCTTCTTTTACATATTGATAAGTAATGCCGGAAGTTATGATTCCGATTTCACTGCTGCCCTTTTCAATCCGGTTCAATCTGGAAGAGTTGGCGTACTCTCGGAGCGCGTTTATTCTCTCTTCCACGCGGACTCTCATACCCCGTGCAAACGCCGGTACCGGGACTGTTTTTGTGATGTCCTTGGTATATATCCGGCCGTTTGAAGGCAGCGGAGTGAAGTCTCCGAGGTCTACGATCCCCGAAGCGTGAGATGTTCTTGTGGTCATACGCACGATGACCGGTGTGTTGAACTCTTCGGAGATTGTGAACGCCTGGATGGTCATATCGTAGGCTTCCTGGCTGTCTGACGGCTCAAGAAGCGGCACTTTGGCAAACCGTGCATAGAAGCGGTTGTCCTGCTCGTTTTGAGAACTGTGCATGCCGGGATCATCTGCCGAGACGATTACGAGTCCTCCGTTCACGCCGGTATAGGACACAGTCATAAGCGGGTCGGCTGCAACGTTCAGCCCGACGTGCTTCATAGCCGTCAGCGCTCTCGTGCCTGCAAGTGATGCACCTATCACCACTTCCATTGCCACTTTTTCGTTTACGGACCACTCGCAGTAGATATGGTCTTTGAACCTGGCGACATTTTCGAGGATTTCGGTGCTTGGTGTACCTGGATAAGCTGCAGCCACTTTGCATCCGGCTTTATACGCCGCATGCGCTATAGCTTCATTGCCTGAAAGAAATTTCATGTTTTCACTCATATTCAATATAGCCCCTGATACTCTGCGATGAGTTTTCTCCACTGTCATTGTGGAGCTTGTAATGGCTCAAAAAAATTTGCCCGGACACATTTCCGGGCGTATGCAGCAAAATTTTCTGCAACATTTCTTTTATAACACGATTAATAACTGTAGAGCAAGCGCAGTTCTTGGGTATAAAGAAGCTGAACAACTGCATACGCAGTGGTCAAACCGCAGGGAGGCGAAAGGAATGCCAAAAGGATTACTTCGTATTCTAGTCATCACAATGTTTGTTCTTACAGTCGGAACTGCCTGGTCTGAGACATGGTCCGTCAAGTGTATCCCCGAAGATATTGCTCAGGGCTGCAATAATATTATGTTTTCGTTTGAGAACAACGTGCTCAGCCTCAATACATCGTCGATTTCAACTCAGGGAGGTTCCAGCGTGCAGAGATGGGTGCTTCTGTTTTCTGGAAACTGGGCTGTTTGCGGTTCGGTTGATGAGGATGGCAACCTGGTAAAAGACCCATACGCGGATTTTATAGTCGATAACTCAGGCGGATATATCAACTGGTCTCCTGAAACCCCATTCGGTTATACTACAACGCTGCTTCTCGGCGCTTCGTTTATCGGAGACGGTGCTAAAACATACTACGACTATACTTTCGGCGAACCGTCCGGCAGAGAGACTACAGGCACTTTGGTTTTATGGGAGTATTTCACTCGCAGGCCGCTGGAAGCAGACACATATACCAAAAAAAGCCACACATTCACTGCTGTTTATGAGCCTGTGCCTGAACCTTCAAGCATCCTGACGCTTGCTATAGTCCTTTCCGGCGCTGTGAGCATGGGGTTAAGAAGAGCGAAGACTGGTCGGTAAGTTTTATGGAGTGCGGCGTCGAGCCGCCGCACTCCATAGGTTTCCTTATTGTCATTAATCCTCAGTCTGTTTATCCTATAATATATCCCTTGCAATGGAGATTTCAGACACTTGAATATACGCCGTGTTGAGCTAACCAACCTTTTGATGAAACACTGGACTTGGGAACCGCCGGAAGTAAGCCCATTGGACGCTGTTCTGGTCGAATTCGGCGCTGATACAAGCGAAAGAGCGCACCGGACTGAGATATTTCACACTGCAGATGGACGCAAGCTGAAGGTCTGTCTCACAGATAATAATGAAGTAGCCTGGGTCGAGTTTTAGGCATTTTATTTAGGCCGGTGTCTATATTTATGTATATTTTTATCCCTCTGTTGCCTCATGCATAGTTCTCGTTCTTTGATTGTTATAGAATTTTAGAGGAATCATTGTGCTTGAGAGCCAAGTATATAGTGCAGAACAAATGAAAGTGGGTAAGTATGAATCTTTTTTCTCTAGAGGGTAAGAACGCAGTTATTCTAGGTGGAGCAGGTATACTTGGGGCTTCGATAACTTCAGGTCTCAAAGAATATGGCGCCAAAATAGCAATAGCTGACGCCAGACCTCCTAAAAACCAATTAGAAGGCTCAAAGAGCTATATAGTCGATGCTATGAGCAAGGATTCTCTCGTACAAGTCTGTGAGAGTATAATGCAGGACTTCGGGAAGATAGACATCCTGGTCAATGCTGTAGGGGGCAATAAACCGGATGCGACATGCTCAGATGAGATTAGTTTCTTCGACTTATCGGAAAAATCGCTTCAGGATGTAGTAAACCTCAACCTTTTCGGAGGCGCAATCCTTCCAGCCCAGGTGTTCGGCAGGTATATGATGAACAATCCGGGCGGTGGGTCTATTATAAATGTATCGTCAATGTGCGCGTTCAGGCCGCTAACGAGGGTAGTCGGGTATTCTGCAGCCAAGGCAGCGGTAAGCAACTTTACACAGTGGCTTGCTGTCCATGTGGCCCAAGCCGGACATACGGACTTGCGCGTAAATGCCATAGCGCCTGGGTTTTTCCTCACTGACCAGAACCGTTTCCTGTTAACGGAAAAGGATACGGGAGAACTTACAAAACGGGGCACGGCTATCATCGACCATACACCGATGGGAAGGTTCGGTGATCCTGATGACCTTATTGGCACCGTGGTCTGGCTGGCTTCGGACGCTTCCAGGTTTGTTACAGGTCTTGTTGTGCCTATAGACGGCGGATTTTCAGCTTTTTCGGGGGTTTAAGAGATATGATAACGAATCAACCGATACCGTCTACGATGCAGGCGGTAGTATTGGAGAAACCAAAGACTCTTGTATGCAAGGAAGTGCCTGTCTGGCCGATTGCTGATTATGGCGACCTTGACCTGGTGCTTCTTAAAGTAGCAGCCTGCGGGGTATGCGGCTCTGATTTCAGGTATTATGCAGGTGAGAACCCGTGGGCACAGCATACTCTTGGCAGGTTTGTTGAAAACCCTCCGAATATAGTGCTTGGGCATGAGTTTTCAGGTGAAGTAGTAGCTGTTCAAAGCGAGAAAAACAAGCATCTTCTGGGCAAGAGAGTTGCTCCCATCTGTTCCAAGGTCTGCGGGACATGCGTTGAATGCCGGACAGGGTTCAATCAGCTTTGTCCTAACACCGTTCACCTGGGACATGGCCAAGGTTGGGGTGTGCGCGATTATTATCCCGGAGCCTATGCCGAATACGTGCCTGCATGGGCAGCAGGAACTTTTGTCATTCCTGAAAACATCAGTTACGAAGAAGCCTCTATGATGGATATTCTGGCTGTTGCTGTCCATGTAGCCAGTCAGGGAGAAATCCAACCGGGCCGACCGGTGCTTATTATGGGGGCAGGGCCGGCAGGAAACGGCATAGCACAGGCAGTGAGATACCTTGGGGCAAGCCGGGTTGCGATTACGGACCGAGCAGATACACCGCTCAAAATAGCTCGTGAGGCTGGAATAGACCATGTAGTCGACGTGCGCGGGAAGTCTCAGGATGAACTGAGACAGGTGCTTGCTTCTATAGCCCCGGAAGGTTATGGCAGCGTGTTCGACAGCATCGGGACAAAAGACAGTCTGAGCCTTGGGCTGAAGCTGCTAGGCAAGCATGGAACGCTCGTCAATATGGCTGTCCACGATGATGAACTGCCGTTCAACTTTATGAATCTCGGAAGCGAAAGAAAGATTACTACATCGTGCAATTTTGAACTGAGTGATTATCCGCTGGCCTTGTCTTGGCTTGAATCAGGCCGTTTCCAGGTGAAAAACTGGCTGACAGAGGTTCAGTTGTGCGATATCCCGAGTATCTTTGCTGAGAGAGAGTCCGGGAGTGGGTCAGAAGCGTTTAAGCTCGTAATCAAGTTTTAAGGAAATCGAAAGGCAAGAAAGTATGTTGTTAAGGGGAATAGAGTTCGACCCGGCAAAGAATCCGGGAACGTTGAATACGCTGACATGGGATTT